>JAEEGH010000426.1_pt1 | contig 186199 bp, 169 predicted proteins | sample 9134181 | NCBI WGS metagenome assembly JAEEGH01 (sample SAMN16246544, study PRJNA631951) | gut metagenome | biome: gut microbiome; feature: rumen; material: DP-attached | host: Bos | place: Iran: Karaj | collected 2018-10 | reverse complement strand
AAGATAGCCCCTTCCGTAGTCCTTATGGCGGAATTTCCGCTAGTTTCATCTCCGGCATCGTTTACTGCCGAATCTTCCTTTTCAGCATCGATCTCTGCTTCAGTTTTTATCAGATAGGATATATCAGCCACTGCCTTATACTCTATCTTGGCTTTTACCGATATCTTTACAGCCTCTGCAGGTGCCTCATATCCTGTAACGTTCTTTAGGCTTATCTTATAATCACCGGGTGATACATCCTCTATATAGATTATGCCGTCCCTGTCATCATCATTGAATTCTCCAAGATCGGATACATCGGCTCTGAATCGTCTGCCGGATATCACCTTGCCCTGATCATCCATGACCACGATCCTGATATCCTTGTCTATGCTGGATACCATGAAATCAGCTTTCTTTACATCCTTGACTTCATATTTTCCGTCACCGATCTTTACCTCATCAAAAAAGGTCTCGTCTGACATCCATGCGCCAAGATCCTGCGCAGGCTCTGCAGTCTCCTGTTTGACCGGATCATCCGCCACCTGAATGGTGCTCTGTTTATTTGCGCCGATCCTGCCGTTTGTTGCAAGCACGATGAGCAGGACCGTAACTGTAAACAGGGATACGATCAGTATCCCCATCTTTACCAGTTTAGAGTCCATTAGCTACCTCTACCAGATATTTGCCGTAATCGGTCTTGAGCAAAGGCTCAGCAAGCTTAAGAAGCTGGTCTCTGTCAATAAATCCTCTCTTGTATGCGATCTCTTCGATGCATGAAATATACAGTCCCTGTCTCTTCTGGAATGCGGCAACGAAATTGGCTGCGTCCAGCAGAGAATCATGATTCCCCGTATCAAGCCATGCGAATCCCCTTCCCATGGTCTCAACGCTTAGATCTCCCCTCTCAAGATATGCATTGTTTACTGCAGTTATCTCTATCTCGCCTCTTGCGGAGGGTTTTACGTTCTTTGCTATCTCTACGACATCATTATCGTAGAAATACAGTCCAGGTACAGCATAATTACTCTTGGGATTGGCAGGCTTTTCTTCGATCGAAACAGCCTTCTTGTTCTCATCGAATTCAACTACGCCGTATTCTCTGGGATCACGCACATAGTATCCGAATATGGTCGCACCTTTTTCTCTTGAAGCCACTTCCCTTAAAAGCTTTGAAAAGCTCTGTCCGTAGAATATGTTGTCGCCTAGAACAAGTGCAACACCGTCTTTTCCTATGAATTCCTCGCCTATGATAAATGCATCGGCAAGGCCTCTGGGATATTCCTGGATCGCATAGCTTAGCTTTAATCCGAGCTGTTCTCCTGTTCCCAGAAGCTCCTCAAACACCGGAAGATCTCTCGGTGTTGAGATTATCAGTATCTCTCTGATATTTGCAAGCATCAGCGTGCTCAGAGGATAATATATCATCGGCTTGTCATAAACAGGCATGATCTGCTTGGATATTGCCTTTGTCAAAGGATACAGTCTTGTGCCGGAACCTCCGGCGAGTATAATGCCTTTCATGAAAACCTCCTGTTTTATCTAGTATCCGAGATAACTCAGATTCATATCCGTGTTACCGTTTATACCGCTTACAGAGCCCTTTGAAGAATACTGCCACATGTCATATTTGCCTGAATATGTGGGCTGGGTGTTGTACTGTGCAAGCCAAATCTTGTATGCACTCAGCGAACCAACATTCATCTTTCCTGAAAGCCATGACTTGTTCGCATATACACCGGCAGTATATCCGCTGTTCTTAAGAGTTTCGCAGTATGCCTTTATTACTGCGGTTCGTGTATTTGAATCAATTCTGTCACCACGGCCGCCGCTGTCCTCGACATCAAGGAATACAGGATATGATATCTTGTAGTTCTTGATAAGTCCTATAGTCATCGAAGCTTCCTCGACAGCCTCGACATCAGTTATGGCCTGGCTGAAGAAGTATATTCCGACTTTTAGACCGGCATCAGTAGCGCCCTTGATATTTGTCTTAAACTTAGGATCTTCAACCATTACACCCGTTGATGAACCTCTGTATCCACATCTGATGATAACAAATGATACACCGGAATTCTTTACAGCTGTCCAGTTGATGTTTCCGTTCCACTTTGAAACGTCGATGCCCATTGTTCCGGAACCCTTCATTAGAGCACCTGTGCTGTCAAAGTTATACTTCGCGCCCTGGATTACCTGTTCGCCTGTAACCTTGTTTCCGTTCTTGTCAAAGAAGTATGTCTCATTGTTGATAACCTGCCATCCTGTGTACTTGTAAGCAGTAGTATCATCCGCTGCTGGCTCCATCTTCTTGAAGAACTCTTTAGCGGTATAGTAATCTGCATACTTAGCTTCAACATACTTTCCTTCAGCATCCTTTATATAAAGCTGATTGCCCTGCTTATCCTTAAGAGGAGTAGTCTTGTCCTCCTTAGGAGAAGCCTTGCTCGGAGTAGGAGTCAATGTCGGTGTAGGCGATAATGTCGGTGAGGGCGACAGAGTCGGTGAAGGTGTTGGTGAGGGCACTGCAGCCGATGCGCTTGCCGCTGCATTGGTTGCAGCTGCGTTCGTGGCCGCTGCATCATTTGCAGCTGCTGTTGCTGTAGCATTTGCGTCCTCGGTGGCTTTTGCAGCTGCTGTTGCTGTAGCATCCGCATCCCCTGCCGAAGCGGCGGCTGATGCAGATGCGTTTGCATCCTCAGTAGCCTTGGCATCTTCGGTAGCCTTCGCCTCAGCTGTTGCTGTAGCATCCGCGTCCGATATTGTTTCTGTTCCGTTCGAAGTGTTTTCGCTTGCCCTTTTTAGCACATACGGAGCCGGGAAGAATATCTTGGATGCATACTGCTGATCAGGAACGACCATCGGAGTTACTCCGATCGCTTTGGCAGTCTTAGTTGCTGCAGGTGTTACCTTGGCTGGATCTGTTATATTGCTCTTTGCTACTGCTGCATAGCCGTCTGTGAGGGCTGTCTTTGTAGATTCAACCCATTCAACAGTATCTGTAAGTGATCCTTCTGTTGCAAGACCTGCTGCCGTATCTTCCTTCTTGGCATTGATCTCGGATTCCTTCTTTACCTCATCCGATACATCGATCTTCTTGTAATCTATATTTTCCTTAACTGTAACCGAAACCGTTTCTCTGCTGTATGTAATGTCCTTGTCATCCATCTCGCACATTGCCACGGTGGTTTTACCGGGCTCCATGTTGTTGAGATAGATGATACCGTCCTTGTCATCATCAACAGCGGTAAACTTCTTGTTTCTGGCATCCACGATCTCGACCTTAAACTCATGATTTCCGACAAGCTTCTTTGACTTGGCGTTGATGAATTTGATCTTAAGATCCTTCTTTACGGAAGTAAGAGTCATAGTTACAGAAATTGTCTTTTCCTCTTCTTCCTTCTCATTGTATTCGGGAAGAGCATCTTCATCTTCTTCAGGCTCTTCAATGATCTCTGTAACCATCTTCTTGGCATCGGCAACAGCTACGAGCTTGCTGCTTCCTGTAACGCCGATAGTCTGCATCTTCTGACCAAGATACGAGAACTCTGCGATCTTGTTCTGTGTTGCCTTGGATGATGAATATACTACTCCTGTAACTATCGCAACGAGCAGTACGAGTATTCCCGTTCCCATTACCAGATAGTCAAGTCCTGACATATTTTTAAAGAAAGCGATGACCTTGTCAAAAAAGGTTCCGTAGAATACCTCATCCTCCTCGTCCTCGATGTCCTCTTCCTGCTTTTTTCTCTTCTTTCTCTTACGCTTTATCTCCTGGAACTCCGGTTCACTTCCGTCAGAATCAGCCCATGCAGCATACTCGCTTGCAGCTGTGTCGGATCTGTGCTTTTTAGCTGCGCTAGAAGCTGATGCTTTCTTTACAGCCTCGGTTTCAGTACCGTCATCCTCAAGATATATAACACCTGTATCGCCTGTAGACAGAGTCTTTTTGTCTGCTTCCTCTATCTTGGCCTTCTCGTATTCGTCCATCTCATATGTGACTTCAGGTATCTCCATATCGTCACTGTGGCGATTCTTGTTGGCCGCGGCTATCCTCTCCTCCTTGGTCATTACGGGAGCATTGATCTCGTCTATATCAAAAGCCTGAGTAGAGAACATGTCATCATTATTCTTGTACATGTCTATCTCAGCCTGCTTCTGCGCCGCTTTCTTTGCCTCGGCATACTCTCTTATCTTCTGCTCGTTGGCGGCCGCAACCGCTTCTCGTGCTTTCTTTCTTGCCTCGATATTGGCTCTTACCTGCTCATCCGAAGCATTTCTTCTGGCAAGTTCCTCCTGCTGAGCCTTGAGGTTCTTGGCACGTTTTTCCTCTATCTCGGCTTCTCTTTTTGCCTTGAGCTCTGCAAGCTTTTCTTCCTCGCTCTTTTTTAAGTCAGCGATTGGTATGAAAGGCTCGTCATCAGAAGCATTGTCGGCTTCTGTTCTGTATGCCCAGCTTACGTCAGGCTTGTCCTCCTCGGCCATGTTTTCCATATCGGCTTCGTGCTTCTCATCGGCTGAGAGCAGAAACTCTTCAGGAATATAGTTAAGTCCGCTTGTCAGGCCGTCTAGAAGGACTTTTTCTTCATCAGTCTTGTTGTCCTCATTGAACCCACGTGCAAAATCGTATTTCTTCCCCGTCTCGGCATCGACTTCAAGATTATCCAACTCTCTCTTCACATCCAACTGAGACCAGTTTTGTGTGGAGTCAAGGTCAATAAATTCTCTGTCATCATTCATGTTAAATACACTCCAATAAATCTACATATAGTATCTTTTAGTCTATCGGACATCTACAACTTGTAAATAGTTATAAAGACCCATAGTCTTGTTAATTATATCATCATTGCCCGATATGTACAACCCCACAGCCTTTTTGGTGACGTTTGCGGTTATATGACTAAGACTTTTTAAAGAACTAAAAAATCTCCGAAGTTTCCCTCGGAGATCTATCAATCTCTAATCTTTGTATTCAGATGTTGTAAACCGCTATTCCGATGAGGATTATAGCTATGCCTATCACTTTGTTTTTGGTGAATTTCTCTCCAAAAAAGAAATATGAAAGCACAGGTACGAGTATATATCCCAGTGACTCTATGATCTGTATGGTCATATATCTCACACCCCTGTATGCAAACATTGTCGCAAGGACAGAGGCAAACATCAGTGCATAGCCGCTTATGACAGGCAGATTCAGATAGTCATCCAGAAACGATACATGCTCTCTCATAGCGCCTTTCTTGAGCAGTATCTGTGAAAATCCGGCTATGGTAACACTTATGACTGCGATGAGGACATATACGTTCATGCCATATCCTCCTCTTTGTCAGTCTTTTTATCGGTCTGTATGTTGACAGTTACAGTACCTATAACAACGAGGACTATGCCTATTATCTGTTTAATGCTAAGAGACTCGTGAAATATCACGACTGACCACAGTGCTGTCCATAGTATAGCCATGGATCTGTTCGCATAGGCTATGGATAAGTCAAAACGCTTGATCATCTGCTGCCAGCAGATCGCATAAATGCCTAAAACCGCGACCTCGGCCGCATAGAACGCAAAAAAGCCAAGCGAAAGAGGCTTTGCGCCTGTTGCAAACTTGGCAATAATGCTGTTGATCGTATATATTATTACGATCAGCTGAAGCAATATAATATTTCTTATCTTTTTGTCTTTCAATCTATCTGCTCCATCTGCCGCTGGCTCCGCAGGGAAGCACCAGCCCGTTGCCGCTTACCGGCAGTCCTATCTCCGATGATTCAACATTTCCGCCGTATTTCTTTTTAACGGTCATGCTAAGCATATATGTAAGGACCGCAGGCTGCAGGCCTGTAGTATAAGAATTCACAAGGTAGAACAAAGGATCATCGGAAAGGATATCCATTGTCAGTTCGATAAACGGGAAGATGGAATCCTCTATCTTCCATATCTCTCCCTTTGGTCCTCTGCCGTATGAGGGAGGATCCATGATTATCGCATCATATTTATTTCCGCGTCTGATCTCTCTTTCAACAAACTTGACGCAGTCATCGACAAGCCACCTTATCGGTCTGTCCGAAAGATCTGAAGATGCAGCATTTTCCTTTGCCCATCCGACCATTCCTTTTGCGGCATCAACGTGAGTGACGCTCGCACCTGCCGCTGCCGCACTCAGTGTAGCTCCGCCGGTATAAGCAAACAGATTAAGAACCTTGATCGGTCTGTCTGCATTTTTAATAAGACCGGAAAACCATTCCCAGTTAGTCGCCTGCTCAGGAAACAGACCGGTATGCTTAAACGAGAACGGCTTGAGGTTAAACTTAAGTTCGTTATACTGTATCTGCCATTCCTCGGGAAGATCAAAAAACTCCCATTCTCCTCCTCCGGCTTTGCTTCTGTGATAATGACCGTTCTTCTTTTTCCAGCGGGGATCATTTCTTTTTGTATCCCAGATAACCTGAGGATCGGGTCTTACCAGTATGTAGTCTCCCCATCTTTCGAGCTTCTCGCCTTTTGAGGTATCGATCACCTCGTAATCTTTCCATTTATCAGCAATCCACATATCTTGCCTTTCCAAATATCAGTTTAAGGATATGAGCTTTACAAATCTTGCCGCTACAGCCTTTGCTCCCTCTTCGTTGATATGATAGTCATCATTAAGATATTTGTCTCTTGTATCAACATTTATAACACCGAAATATATATCGATGAACGAAATTCCTCTGGTAGCGCAAACAGCAACCTCATTTCCGATATAATCGTTTAACGTTCCGTTGGCAAGATCTATCTGCGTAGCATCGACATAATAGTCGTCTATGGTCTTTCCGCATGCAGGAGGCGATATCACGACTATCCTGATATATGGATATCTTTCCTGTATGAGCTTTACAGATGCACTCAGTGCTCCGCAATACGTCGTAACATCATCCTCATCCAGAGGATTGTAGATATTTCTGTGCTCTATATAGTCACTAAGATCATATGAGATGACAACGCAGTCAACCATTGACATATCAACCGATGAAAGCCCCAGTGCACTCTCATAAGCCTGATCGGATACATTTGAAGCACTGTTTATGACCTGTGTCATGTCTGACGATGTCAGTCCGCTCACAACATCATACAGACTTATACCGTCTGCAGGTACGCTTAGGTCTCCTGCAGGCATAGACCTGCTCTGCAGTGAATCCGGTATGCCTCCATTGATCACTGTCGCATTGTTCTGCTCGGCCAGTTGGGCAGCCAGATAATTTGACGCGCCATTATCCGCAAAAGGAGAATTCCCTAACGTCAGTATCGTAAGAACACCGTCATCAGGCTTTCCCTCGAGCTGTTCGTTTGTAAGAGGCTGTATATAATCATTCGGTTCAGTGTCAAACTCGGACGTGTCCTCGTTCGGATCTATGTGTATTTTGACTCCCTTATTCCAGAGGATGAGGCTTATGATCGACACTATAAGGATAACAGCCGCCACAGCAAAGAATATGATATGTCCCCTGTTTTTTCTGCGGCCTCTCTTTATCCCGCTGTCATCTATATCTCCGAAGTCCTCATCGTCAAAATCGAAGCTGTCCTCTATATCATTCTGCATATCTTCAAAATCACTTTTTATATCCTTTTTAGCCATATCTCACCTCTGACTTTAATCAAAGAAATCTACCTTTTCGTTCCTGTATATGTCATAATGCTCTGTCTGAGCAATCCTTGTAAGGCCAAGATCCTCGGGTTTGCTTCCCTCAAGGATCCTCTCCTTGTCAATGATGACATAGTTGCAGTAATACTCCGTAGCCACCTCGGAAAGCCTGTCAAGATCCATGACAGGTTCAGCATAAAGATCGTAAAGCTCATTATCAGCCTTTACCCAGCTCTGGACTATTGAATCACGTCCGTATGCCAGCTGTATCCTTGTCGTATACTGACGCACATAATGTATCATATCTAGCGGTACAACAGCCCATACACGCTCTTTTCCCTCTTCAGGCTTGATTATCTCACAGACATCGACTATTTCCTGAGGGATGTGATACTCGTTCTCGGCTTTTGTCATATATACGCTCTTATATACATAGGTTCCGCTCATGACAAGGATGGCCGAAAGGAGTGCAAGTCCTACCCTAGTATGAATACCTATCACCTTGCATCCGGCATATGCGATAACGACCGTCATGGGCAAAAGCCACAGTATCCTGTAGTAGGTTCCGTCATCCAGGCGGTTGTATATCATGTAAAAGATCGGTACAAAAAACAGTATCTGTATCGCTGTCGGAGTATAGATCAACAGCGCCCTGATACGCTTGTCCTCTTCAGTAAACCACAGATATATCAGCGCGATGATGAACAGTATACAGTAATATCCCGTCCCGTTATATGCTTTAAATATCTCTGTTATCTCTCTCATTCTCTACACTTTCTTTACAGAAGCAAATACATTGCGCCATAGATCACAAGCGGAATGCACATTATCAAAAGTCTTAAGAGTATCTGTGTATTCTTTTCCCTGATGGTGAGCACGAGTCCGCTCATTCCGATGAGCAACGCGATAAGAAATACACTGGCGGTAGAGCTCATTGCAGCAACGATGTTAAGACTAAAGAGCGTAAACCACAGTCCCAGTCTTCTGTCGCCTTCTATGCTCTCGCTGTCAAAGATGTTAAGCAAAAGCCAAATGACACCGGGGATGCATACATTTGCCAACATAGACTTTCCCTGCCAGGTTCTTGTTATCAAAAATGTCGCATTTGTATATATGGAAACATTTCCGAATATATGCATTATAGCCACAAATATCATGAATATCGGCAGCTTGTTCTTTTCTCTTTTTAAAACGTTCCTTCCGATCTCGATGTAGATCATGTATGAAAGCGGGATCAGTACTATTCCCAGTATGTGATGGGCAACAATTGTCGAATGAATGCCGCTAGCCCTTGATATGTATGCTATCCATATGGGAAAAACTGCAAGACTGTGTCTAAGATCAAACGATGTTGAAAGTCCCGTATACGGTCTTATCCTGTAAAGAGTATCTGTCTGTGTGCTTAAAAGACTCTCTACGACATAATACGCATCATCGCCGTCAAAAGATGCCATTCTCATAAACATCACTATCTGGAAGAGTATCAGGATGACAAAGATGATCCATTCAACGATCTCCTCAACAGTAAGATTTCTGCTGAACGTTGCCTGCGCAAACAGTCTGCCGTTCTTTTTTATCTTGATCACAGTCAGCACTATTCCGGCTATGGAAACAGCACCGATAAGACAGCTGTATAAAACCATGATCAGCCCGAAGCCGAACGGATCGGCTATGACTATCGGAACGCTCATCAGCTGAAATATGGCAAGACTTAATATCATTCCGCTCAGATATACAACGGATACGGTCGTGCGATTGCTGCTGTTAAAGAATGTTGGGAGCAGTCCGCATAAAAAAGGCACCACTATTAAGATAAGAATTAGGATCAATACTTTAAGGATCATTCTCTCTCCCGTCGGTTAATTGTACCAGTCGTCCCAGATGGCATCGTAATCGTAATCCGATGTCAGTTCGTACAGCTTATCGATCTCACTGTCGAGATTGCTCTCATCCACCCTGCATTCATTGTCTGCAAAGCACTGTACCATATATTCACACACTTTGGGACTGTAATGTGTATAATCGGCATAATTGTTCAGATCACAGATTATTTCTTCTCTGTTCTGAAAGAAAAACAGCTCAACATTGTCATACTCCAAAAAGCGTCCGCTCATGTATCTGTATTTTTCCATGACAGTGTCAAGTTCGTCCTTGTTGCAGACATCATTCCAGTACAGAATGCTGTAGGGGGGATAAAATACGGTGAACTTGGTCTCGGGATGCGCTTCGATATACGGAAGGATATTTGTATCAAGGTTGAGTTTTATCGCTTCTATATATTCCTCGCAGCTTGCACTGTTCTCTAGTGGCTGTGCTTCCTCATAATACATTAAGACAAGCGCCTTCTGATAATGCTCATCCTGCCACCAGAACGGATATATCATGTTCCACGCAGTGGAATCGCTTCTGTCAAACATAGGCTTGATGCAGTAATCAAGCATCACATCCTTATTGAAAAGATATTTGACATCATTAAACGGATTCTCATCATACAGATAATCAGTTATCGGAAACTTAGTTTCATCGATTCCGCCTGAATAGTTAAGTTCATCAACACCGATAAATACCTGCTTTACCGTATCCTTCTTTGCATCAAAGATGATGCTTAAAATATTGCTCTGATCCTTTGGATAGGCTCCGTTATAAGGCAGTTTTGCAGTCTTTAATCCCAGTTTTTCTTCAAAAACATCGGTATTAAAGTTAACTACCATCGAAGAACCCAGTATCACGGAATCGTAATCAAGATGTCTTGCAAGTCCCGGATTCATATCTACCTGGTCATCAACTATGTACGGAAAGCTCTCAAGCGGTCCGTGATAATGAAAAAACGGATCTATATATATGACAAGGCCCGCCCATACAAGCAGACATACGATTATCGTTATGAAAAATGTTTTTAGCCAGCGCATGCCAGTCTTCATATAATCTCCGTAACATTTTAAAAGTTAAAATACAGGAAGGTTCCAACTCCCGAAAGAGACACAACGCACCAGATGAAAACAACTCCGCATATTATAGCATGAATTGTACCAAACTTCATCTTGGCCTGCAATTGGTGCACATTCGGTGCAAAGAACACCATAAGGCTGCAAATAACAGTAAATACCGCCATGATGATGTATTTTCCAAAAGCCAGTTCAGATATGTGCAGTATCTTTAATACATACCAGAACTCTCCGAGGTTGAACAGTTCTGCCATCTGTGTGCCAACCGTCCATATATTTGAGCCTATCCTGGTAAGCAGTTCTATAGCTTCACCAACGGTTGCTGCTCTGAAGAATACCCATGCTACAGCTACGAAAACAAAAGTAAGGATAGTCTTCACTGCCTTTATGACAGCGATATCGCTTTGTTTATCACTCTTCCTAATCTTCTGCCATGCCCTTGTGATTACATACAGCATCCCGTGCATGCATCCCCACAGTATAAAATTCCAGCCGGCTCCATGCCAGACTCCGCTTAAAAAGAAAACGATAAAAAGATTCAGATACATTCTGAAATTTCCTTTTCTGTTTCCGCCAAGCGGTATATAGATATTCCTCGTAAAGAACCTGCTTAATGTGATATGCCAGCGTTTCCAGAAATCTATTATGTTGCATGCCTTGTACGGTGAATTGAAATTAATAGCTATCTCAAAGCCCAGCAGTCTTCCGATTCCTATCGCCATATCGCAGTATCCGCTGAAATCAAAATACAGCTGGAGCGTGTAGAACAAAACGACCAAAACGGCTTCCAGCGCCGTTACCGTGGCAATATTCTCATATCCGAAATCAACTGCCTTTCCGAACGTATCTGCAATGATGACTTTCTTCGCAAGTCCCATAACAAATACAAACACACCTCCCGCAAACCTTTCCGGATCAAATTTTGATCCGCCTATGTTCTTAAATTGCGGCAGCATCTCATCAGCGGTAACAATAGGACCTGCGATCAGCTGCGGGAAGAAAGTTATGAATAGAGCATAATCAGTGAATCTGACATCCTTAACCTTCCCGTCATAGGCATCATGAAGAAATGATATCTGCTGGAACGTGAAAAAGCTTATTCCGAGTGGCAGCAGTATATGTCGCAAAGCAAAGCTTTTTGAAAACACCAGGTTGATGTTCTCGATAAAGAAATCAAAGTATTTGAAATAAAACAAAACAGCGAGATTGGCTGTCACTGAGACAGCCAATAACGCTTTCTTTTTATTTACACGTTCAAACATGCGGTAGAAACAGTAATTAAGCCCCACCGAACCTACCATTATCGCAAGGTAATACAGATTAAAATATCCGTAAAACCAAAGCGAAAATGCTATGAGCCATATCTTCGCGGCCTCTACGTTATACTTCTTTATCAGATAAAAACCAAGTACGCAAAGCGGCAGAAACGCAAATATGAATATGTAAGAATTAAACAGCATCAGTCTTCCTCGTCAAAATAATCATCATCGCGTTTTCTCATATACAATATGACAGCAATTATACTTATTATCACGATCAGCGCTGCAACAGACGCAACCGCTATCACAACATAGTTGACATCACCATCCTGTTTTTCAGATGTCATAAGTACTCCCGCGTCAGCATCCTCTCCGACACTTCTCACTTCATCACGTGAATCGTTTTCAGTAACGGTCACAGGTTTTAATGAAGCATCGGCATATACGATCACATACTGTGAAGCATGCTCAAGTATGAATGGCGTATCACCGTCATCGGCAACAATTGTATCATTGACATATTCGAGCAGTCCTGTTGCCGGATTATTATAGAACAGATTAGCTACCTTTCCTGCATACTTTACGTCTGAAGGTATATGCAGTGTTACAGGGAATCCGAATACGCCGTCATGCTTGATATCAATGCAGGTAAACGGTTTTCCGTCAACTAAATCGTCTATATTTGAAGCTTCTACCTTTTCGCTGTCCAGTTCTACCTTAAGATCAACATTCACATCATCGATGCTAGAATTTGTAAGATCCATATCCCATACAACATCATTTGCCATGGTTATACGAAGTTTCCTGTTGTCCTCAGAACTGTATTCTTCTATCTTCTCCTTGTCGAGCACAGTTGTTGACATCAGCACCATTTCAACAGGTTTCTGTCCCTGTTCAAATTCATCGATTCTTTCGATCTGAGGTACTACTGGTGTAGCCTTCTTATTTTCATCTGTATGTTTTTCACCCTTGTCATTATCCTCTGTTTTCTGAGCAGGATCTGTCTTGGGAGTTATAGCTGCAGTTTTTTCATTTTCTGTCTTTTTAGTTTCCGGGGTGATCTCATTTGTTTTCTCGGAAACGCTTTCTGTTACCTGCGGAGTAGGGGTTGTACCAATTGTCGGTGCAGGAGTCGGCTTCAATGTAGGAACCGGTGTCGGTGTTGGTGTCGGCTTCTGTTCAGGTGTTACCGCAGGTTTGGTCACTTCGGCTGAAGCTTTTGTTACTGCTGCATTCGTGGCTGCTGCGTTTGTGGCTGCTGCATTCGTGGCTGCTACATTTGCTGCTGCGTTTGTGGCTGCTGCATTTGCTGCTGCGTTCGTGGCTGCCGCGTTTGTTGCCGCTACATTTGCTACCGCTGCGTTTGTGGCTGCTGCATTTGTGGCTGCTGCATTTGTGGCTGCTGCATTTGTGGCTGCTGCATTTGTGGCTGCTGCATTAGTGGCTTCAGCCTGCTTTGCTGCATTTGTAGCAGCTGCTGCGGTTGCAGTTGCATCAGCTGTAGGCGCAGGAGTTGTTGTAGGTGTGGTATTCACAGTTTTTTCCGTATAATCACACCTTGTACACTTTCCGTTTTTCAAGTCATGACCGAGTTTTTCTGCCTCTTCGGTATAGGACTCGCCACATCCGCAGGTATATGTCTTTATTCCCGATTCTGTACATGTTGCTGTATTGCTAGACAGCGTAAAGTCATGGATATGTACAGGAACTACCGGAAGTTTGTATCCGCATCTCTTACATACGTTTGAATCATTGTAATCATGACCCAGTGCCTCTATTGGTTCATCATACGAATCACCGCAGCTGCAGGTATATGTCATAACGCCATCGGTCAGACAGCCTGCCTGTTTTGTCACTTTTCCTGTATATGCGTGAACATGATCATCCTTTAGTTTAGGAATCTCTTCATTGTATGTATCACCGCATCTTTCGCAAGTGTAGGTTCTTATTCCGGCCTGCTTTGTTGTAGGCTCCTTGGTAACTTCACCTGTATACTTGTGTCCGAGAGCCTCTTCGGTGATAGTCTCTGTTTTGCCGCAGATCTCACATATTCTAGTCAGCTCTCCGCCGTTTTCGCAATCTGCATGATCACCCTTCCATTCTCCGAATTCATGCGTGCTGCATACAACCTTTACGGAAAGATCCAGAGAAAGTGCCTCATAGCTTGCAGGCTCCTTGCAGTAAACAGCCTTGCACTTTACACTGCCAGTCTTCTTAGGTGCCGTGTATGACGGATCATCCCATGCAAATCCTTCAGGAAGTACAACTGTTGAAAGTTCTGCCCCTGCATCTATTGTAAGATTCTTGGGCATGCTGACTGTTGACTGATCTATGGTTGCTTTGGCAACATTTATCGGAACGGTTATGGTGATCTCGTTGTATCTGCTGTTGTCAGGATTGTAGATTACACTGTATCCTTCATTTTCCACAGCAGGTATGATGCTCTTATCAACCCATGCAAATCCATCGGGCAGTTCGATCTTCTCGAGAGTCTGGTCCGGTGAATATGTTATATCCAGCTCGGGTATCGGTATCTTTGAAAGTGCGATATCTGCTTTTATAACGTTTACACTGCATGTTACCGTGTTGGTGGTATTTTCGCTTCGCTTAGCAGAAATAGTAACGCTTCCGGGTTTTATACCCGTAACGACACCATTGCTGTCTACCTTTGCAATTCTTTCATCGGAGCTTGTGTATGTTATGGCCGCATCATTGTTCTGTGCTCCGTTTATCAGCGAGATCAAAACCGCATTCTGATCGACAGGAAGATTCTTTACTTCATCAACATTCAGGCTGAGAACATCCTTGGCATCCGGCTTGATGCAGCGGCCTTTGGGCATGTTTTCATAGACAGGTATCTTGAATACAAAAGCGTTGTTCATAAGTCCTGCATTCTTATACGCACTGTATGTAAAATATCCCTCGCTGTACGGAGCCGAAATATTCTGCATATACTGGTGCGTATACAGCGTTTTGTCCGATGCATCAACGTCAAACTTCTGAAGATAGATCGTATCCTGTCCTCTGCCGACGTAATTACTCTTTATTATTGATGCTCCACCCATCAGGGATTTCTCTATGGTATTCCATCCTTCCTTCTTAGCAAAGCTCAGACCGTTTTGATATATCTTTTCATAGGTTGAACCGTTGGCTTTGATATTAAAATAGTTGTAGTACCCTTCGAAACCGCTGTATGTTCCTTTTATCAGCGGTGAACTTTTCGTTATGCCCTGTTCCTGTTTTACTCTTGATGCGAGTGATATCGGGCTCATGTTTATGCTGGCGCCTATATCTACAAAGGTCTGCGCATATGTCTTTGAACTGCCTTCATAGCCTCCGGACATAAATGTACCGTTAAGTATCTTTTGAACCGCCTCAACAGAATGACTCGACTCATTGTAAGTCAGCTGCTCAAACATGAAGATCCTTTCTTCGTTTAGGAAGTTCCTCGGATCCAGATAGTATGCGATTATTCCCTGTGTGGCTACGTACCAGCCCTTGGTTCCTGTAGATTCACATAATTTGTAACTTGAATCTGCGCCGGAACTGATAAGACTTCTCTCGTTAATCGATTCATTATATAGTACGTCGTTCCATTTAAGCCCTACATTCTGCCTTACGAACACCCAGTTGGGATGCTTCTTTTTAAGTTCGTACAAAGCATCCCTGTATTCCTTCGGAAACTGTTCTATATCCGAACAGTCTGTTTCTTTTCTTACAGTTTCCCTTGAAATTGTGGTGATATACTTATCCTCCCATTCAAGGAATCTCTCATCAGCGCATGCGATAAATTCTCTCTCGACGTAGCCTGTGATCACGCCTCCTGCATAGCTGTAGTTGACCCTGTACCAGACATTTCTTCCTTCATCAACATCCACGCTGACGATCGAAACGCTCTGTCCGGATGCAAGTGCAACGACATCCTCACTGTACGGATCGGCTTTGCTCTTTAGGATATACGAATCCTTAAGATAAATGGCTGCAGCTATGTTTCTTTCGTTTGAAAGCTTTTCAAGAGCTGTTCTTGCTGCGTTAACATCCGATATGACATAGTTTGATTCCTTTATGGCCGCAGCATATGATGCCATAGGTACACTAAATCCCAGCAACGAAGCTAGGACAATCGCCGTTATTCTTTTGGCTGCTCTTCTGATAATGGTTTTTCTCATTCTTTTCCCCCGTAATACTCCCAAAACCAATCTGCGAATTTTCCCAGGCCCTCCTCGATGGTCGTTGAAGGCTTGAAATCAAAATCTCTCATAAGCTCGGTAACATCCGCGTATGTCCTTAAAACATCTCCGGCCTGCATTGGCAAAAACTCCTTCTTTGCCTCCATACCGAGTTTCTGCTCGAGAACCGCTACAAAATCCATGAGCTTTTCAGGCTTGTTGTTTCCGATGTTGTAGATCTTGTAGGCCGCTCCCAGATCATCCTCCTTTGGAGGATTGCACAGTATGTTAAAGACTCCAGTTACAATATCATCAACATATGTGAAGTCTCTTTCCATGTTTCCGTGATTATATATCTGTATAGGCTCTCCGGCTTTCATCTTGAGAGCAAACTTGTATGCTGCCATATCCGGTCTTCCCATGGGGCCGTATACGGTAAAGAATCTAAGACCCGTTGTCTTCATCCCGTACAGCTTGCTGTAGCTGTATGCCATGAGCTCGTTTGACTTCTTTGTTGCGGCATACAGACTTACCGGTCTGTCCACCTTGTCATCCGTACTGAAAGGTATCTTGTCATTGCCTCCGTATACGGAACTTGATGATGCATACACAAGATGTGTAACAGGGAAATGCCTGCAGCACTCCAGTATGTTTGCAAATCCGACAAGATTTGAATTTATATAGGCATCAGGATTTTCTATGCTGTATCTGACACCGGCCTGAGCCGCCAGATTAACTACCACATCCGGATGATAGCTTTCAAAGATCTGATTAAGCTTTTCCTTGTCCGAAATATCGGCTTTGATGAATGTAAATCCCTCGCGGTCCTTTAAAAAGCTCAGTCTGTGCTCCTTTAAGCTCACATCGTAGTAATCGTTCATATTGTCAATACCGATAACCGCGGCACCCGCATCAAGGATCCTCTTTGAAAGATGGTATCCGATAAACCCGGCTGCTCCTGTTACAAGATATCTGTATTCTTTGTTAAACTGCTGCATTTCTTTTACCTGTCCCTTTATCTGATTTACATAATATTCCACACTCAATATAACATGTTTGTTTACATAAATCTACTATAAGATGAAATATTAAAGGAATTTTAAGATTTTTGTACAAAAAAAGATCCTGCCAAACAGCAGGATCTTAATGTTTATTATTCTTCTATGTGTTCCATTCCGATCTGGATAATAGATTTTACATGCTCATCGGCTATAGCATAAATGATCGACTTTCCGTCTCTTCTGCTCTTAACAAGCTTGCTCTGCTTCAGTATCTTAAGCTGATGCGAGATAGCCGACTGAGTCATATTGAGTGTTTCGGCAAGCTCTCCGACGTTCATCTCGCTGTCACACAGAACAAACAATATCTTTATTCGTGTTGAATCGCCGAATATCTTAAACAGTTCGGCAAGATCATATAATTCATTCTCGTATCTTTCGCAGTTCATATAACCCTCTCTGATTAACCCTTGTTTTTCTCTGTAGTTATATACTACCACAGATCAGAGCTTTTTCACAAACAAAGCTCGTATCGCATTGAGCACGGCGATCACCATTACGCCTACATCCGCAAATATCGCAACCCACATATTCGCGATACCAACAGCTCCCAAAAGCAGACATATTAGTTTAACGCCTATCGCAAAGAACGTATTCTCATATACGATGCGCATGCACTTTCGAGCGATCTTAACGGCTTTTGATATCTTTACAGGATCATCATCCATTAGCACTATATCGGCTGCTTCGATGGCTGCATCCGAACCGAGTGCGCCCATGGCGATCCCAAGATCAGCTCTGGTAAGAACGGGTGCATCGTTAATACCATCCCCGACAAATACAAGTTTCTTTTTCCCTCTGTCCACTGAGAGTAGTTCCTCAACCTTGCTCACTTTGTCAGCCGGGAGAAGTTCACTGTATACCTTACTTACACCGAGCTTTGCGGCAACATCATCCGCAACCGCTTTTCTGTCACCCGTCAGCATGACAGTATCGCTTATTCCGATATCCTTTAATGCCTTGATTGCCTTAAATGCATTTTCCTTGATGACATCGGCTATGACTATGCATCCTGCATACTTATTATCAACAGCGACATAAACAAGAGTTCCGATAGTCTCAGGTACCACGGTATCGATGCCTAACTGTTTCATCAGTTTCTCATTGCCGACAGAAATCAGACTGCCGTCAACCCTTGCATTTATTCCGTGACCGCTGATTTCCTCGATATCCGTGACTCTGTTTCTGTCTATCTCTTTTCCGTATGCCTTTTTAAGGCTTAGACTGATAGGATGTGTTGAATCTATTTCCGCGCAGGCGGCATATTCGACTAGTTTGTCTTTCGGGATCTCATCCTTATTATCGGGTATGACTTCGACTACCTCAAAAACTCCCTTTGTCATAGTCCCGGTCTTATCAAATACGACAGTCCCTGCCTGTGACATGGCTTCCAGATAGTTGGATCCCTTTATCAGTACACCGGCATTGCTGGCACCGCCGATACCCGCAAAGAAACTAAGCGGTATGCTTATAACAAGTGCACACGGACAGCTTATTACAAGAAATGTAAGTGCTCTGTATATCCATTTGCCCCATTCTGCACTGTTACCACAGATCAGAGAGATTACAGGCGGTATAAGAGCCAGTGCCAGGGCAGCGTAACAAACTGCAGGCGTATAGTATCTCGCAAATTTTGATATGAAATTCTCGGACTGAGATTTCCTTGATGCGGCATTCTCAACCAGATCAAGTATCTTTGATGCGGTAGATTCTCCAAACTCCTTTTGAGTCCTTATCTTCAAAACTCCGCTCATATTGATGCAGCCGGAGATGACCTGATCCCCGATCTCAACATCTCTTGGAAGGCTCTCTCCGGTAAGAGCCGCTGTATTTAAGGCACTGCTTCCTGATGTTACAACTCCGTCAATAGGTACTTTCTCACCGGGGCGGACAACTATCTCCGTTCCGATCGCCACTTCATCCGGATCGACCTGTTCAAGTTTCCCGTCGATCTCAACATTGGCGTAATCGGGTCGAATATCCATCAGATTTGATATATTCTTCCTGCTCTTTCCGACTGCTATGCTCTGGAAAAGTTCGCCTATCTGATAAAACAGCATTACCGCCACCGCTTCGGTATAATCTCCGCTGTAGACTAAAGCGACAGCGATGGCTCCAAGCGTTGCGACAGCCATAAGGAAATTCTCATCAAATACCTGTCTGTTTCGTATTCCCTTAAACGCCTTCTTTAAAATGTCTGCTCCGACCGTAAGGTAAGGGATCATATAAAGCACAAACAGCAGAACTTTTCCGGCTGCGAATCCGCCGATATAAAGCATTTCATAATCAATAACAAGTGAGGAAAGCTTTATCAGTATGATCAGTACAATCGCGATTATTATCTTTTTTAAGGCTCTTTTTTGTTTCTTGTTCATATGCTAATGATAAGTATCAGATATAGATCTCGCAGTCATCTTCGACTTTCTTGCAGTTTGAAAGAACCTGTTTCATGATACCCTTGTGGTCTGCTCCGTCTTCAAACTCCACTTCCATCTTTAAAGCCATGAAGTTAACAACGGCATTTACGACACCTTCAGTCTTTTTTGCTGCTTCTTCCATCTTGTTTGCACAGTTTGCACAATCAACTTCGATATCATACTTCTTTTTCATTGTCCATATCCTTTCATATCAAAACGAATCTTTTGTTTAAACATATGAGCAATTATTCATATGTTGATTACATTATAACGCTTGTACATAATATGTCAAGCGTTTAAATGATTATTTTTTCGATATGTCTGCAACAGATCCTCTTTCCTTGAAAGTACAGGGGATCTTGCATATATTGTCTTTAAGTTTTACGTCACATTCTATGTTCTCAAGCTTTGAGATCAGAAGCTTTGCGGCAGCATCTCCAAGTGGATGCAGCGGAAGCGCCATCGTCGTAAGTCCCGGCATGAGGTAGTCTGCAAGAATCTGATCATCGTAGCCTACGATGGAAAGATCCTTTCCTATCTCGATACCATGATCCTTCGCATATTCATAAACACCGCCTGCCATGCGATCCGCCATGACAAACATAGCTGTTATATCCTTATCAGCCAGGATCTGGGCCGCCTCATAACCTTCCTTCTTTCCCCACAGCGCATAACAGACTCTGTCAGCTCTCTGTTCTATTCCGTGTTCTAACAGAGCTTTCAGTGCGCCCTTAAGTCTCAGACGGGTATGCAGGTTGTCTTCTCTACCGCCTATGATGCCTATTTCAGTATGCCCCTTCTCCAAAAGATAATTAACTTCCTGATAAGCGGACAGTTCATCATCTATCACAACAGAAGGAACGTTGGGATTCTGTTCGAATGCATATATCATTACAGCCGGTATGCCGAGATCTTCCGGGATCTTTCTTGTCTCTCTGGCATGAACCGCTATATATATGATACCGTCTACCATGACTGATTTTAATTCTTCGAGCGTCTGATCCAAAAGCTCATCGATCATATCCTCGTTATTGAACCATTTATCGGCCCAGCGCGAATAGAGTCGCATATTGGTAAGAACAGTCTTGTATCCGAACCCTTCTATATGTCTTGTTATTCCCTCTACGATATTGGGAACGGTAAACTGTGACAGATCCTCAACGATGATGCCTATCGTTCCCGTCTTTCTGCTTCTTAAGCCCTTCGCCACCTTGTTGGGCTTGTAACCTAGTCTTTCAACAGCTTCTATTATCTTGTTGCACGTATCCTCTCCAGCCTTGTTCTTTCCGTTTAATACATTTGATACTGTTGCTATGGATACGTTGCATTCCCTAGCTATATCTTTTATAGTGACCATTACTACTCCTGAATCTGATACATATTTTACCTATATTTTACCAAATTAAATACGCTTTTCAAGTTATGAACCAAGAACGCCACACGAAACTTAAATTTCGCATGGCGCCCCTCCAAAAAGCTTATCCGTCGTCATATTCTGCCCACTGCTTCTGCACAGATTCCCTCAATAGTTTTTTAATCCTTCAATTAAGAGCCATTCGGCGTGTAGTCAAAAACACCGTATATATACCTGTGCAGAAACATATAGACAGTTAATCGTTTAACTGTATCAATTATACTCTTTCGTGCTTTTTGTGTCAATTCTCTTTATCCACTTCCTGCTCCTCAGTCTTAGGAAGGCCCACAGGGTCTTTACTATCTGATCAGACTTAAGGCAAATGTATATGATAAACGGTGACCATTTCATGTAAAAGCCGGCTATTATTCCCAGTGGTATCGCAAGCACCCATAAAAAGACATTGTCAGCTACCATGAGTATCTTTGTATCTCCACCGCCTCGAAGCACGCCTTTTGTCATTATACTGTTCGTACCCTGAAAGATTATGATAAGGCATATGGCATTCATCAGCTGCTTGGCAATCTCGACCGTCTCCTGACTGACATTTTTATAATATCCGATGATCGATCCGCTAAAGATAAATACAAATCCCGCAGAAATACATCCCAGCACAAGACCCAGGCCGAAGAAATGATATCCCTGACTCATCGTCTTTTCCTTGTTTCCCTCTCCAAGTGTTATACCCGTGACTATGGCTCCGGCCTGACTCACTCCGCTTATGACAACAGAGCTTAGCTGCTGTGTGACACTGGTTATTGCATTGGCAGCGACAAATGTTGATCCGAGATGACCTATGACCATTGCCACAGAGTTGTTGCCTATCGCAAGTATCGCATCACTGATCAGTACAGGTATGCTTATACGTATATACTCTCCCAAAAGAGATCTTGTCTCCATCAGAAAATCTTTTATCCTGAATAATATCTTCTTATCTATGAAGAGCAGATAACCCACGATGAATATCAGTTCAAAAACTCTCGAAAGAAGTGTTCCGAGAGCAGCTCCGGCAACTTCCATCCTCGGAGCACCGAACTTACCGAATATAAGTATGTAATTCATGGAAAGATTTACAAAGAATGCTCCTATGGATACAAAAAGCGGCAGGACCACCTGTCCTACGCTTCTAAGAACTATCGTTGTCACAAGCGATATCCCGACAAAGTAATATGTGACGATCGAATATCTGAAATATCTTACACCGAAGGAAATGATGGATGCATCGTCTGTATATGTTCTCATGATCATATCCGGTATCAGAAGTGTCGCAAGAGCAAATACCGTTGCAAGTACGATCGTGAGCCTTAACATAAGACATACTGTCTGCTTAAGAGCTCTTGAAGCAGCTTCTGCATCAGTTTCATCCTTTGCGGAATTTTTCATTCCCCAGTATCTTGATACAAGCACAGAAGCGCCCATGCCAAGACCCATGCAGAATATCTGATATATGCTTATGAACGAATTGGCAAGTGAAGTGGCTGACAAAGGATCGTCTCCCAAGCTCCCCACCATCATGGTATCCAGCATGTTTACGCCTATGGTGATGAGGCTCTGAGCCGCTATGGGAAGGGCCAGTGCGAATACCCTCTTATAAAATTGCAAGGCTTCCTTTTTATCCATACAAGCGATGATACCATAATAAACATCTTTCGTATAGTTCTTGACAGGATATGCCCCGCGATTTAAAATGAATCTAGTTTCATTTTTAATTTTGTGAGGATGATCATGCCAAAGGTTTCTGAAGAATACATCGAAAACAAGAAAAGATTCATCGTGGACTGTGCATACAAGGTATGCCTTAAAAAGCCTGTAGAGATGGTCACCATGATGGATGTGATCGAGCAGACAGGCCTCTCTCAGGGCGGGATCTACCGCTTCTATAAGGATCTTGATGAGATCTTGGCCGATATGATCACAGACATGCGAAAAGATTACAATTTCATCGATAAGATCGACGAAGCTTTAAACTCAAACGGCAGTGATGCTTCGTTTGAAAAAACGGTTCATGCCATATGCGATATCCTGTCAGACATAATGGAAAAACATCTTCTCGACATACAAAAGATAAATTTCGATCTTACGGTCCTTGCCATAAATGAGCCGGATCGTGCCGAAAAGATAATAGGTCAGACCAGGGGGAGAAGCAATTTTGAATACCTCGGCAGTGTAATACTGCCGCTGCTTGCAAAAGCCTGCGACCAAAAAGATCTGACTCCCGTACGTCGGCCTGATGATATCATAAGATTCATATCTGCAGCATATGCAGGCATAGAACTTGACTGCATACTTTCTGCCTGTTACGGGAAGGCTCCAAAGAATACAAAATGTGAGCCCCGTCCAATGTTTGATACACTTGCATCAACCATCATCTTGCTGTTTGGAGGAAAAGAGAATGAATAATAAAACACCAAGTCCCACCGGCGAATACGGTGTAGGAACATTTACTTATACTGTATATAACGATAGAGACGAGGTTATGGAGATCGGTAAAGGGACTAAAAGAAGCATTACCGCCAGGGTTTACTATCCAGTGCTTAAGGAGAGTTGCGTCGGCCATTCAAAGCCTGTCTGTCTTTCCGAAAATATGATAAAAGGTTTAAAAAGCGCCTTTAAGGTGGCTCCGAACTTTAAGAAAGATCCTAAAGGCAATATTTCAGAGTGCTACCTAAACGCGCCGAGAATCGAGGATAAGAAATTCCCTCTTGTTATGTTTAATCACGGATACAAATCTTACAGGGAAGGAAACTCATTTCTTTGTATCGAACTTGCCTCACACGGATATGCAGTAATCAGTGTAGCCCATACTTATGAGGGCTTATGTACCGAGTTTGATGACGGCTCTTTTGTTTTCTTTGACAAGACAATAACTGGAAAGATGTACGATCCTATGATAGGCGGAATGATCGCTATGTTAAAGCTTATAAAAGCCAAGGGCAGCAATGAAGAGCTTGCAAAGAAATTTGATGAGGCGCAGCGCAAATACTGCAGATTTTTGATGGACAGACTTCCTGAATGGATAAAGGATAATGAAGCCGCACTTAAATATGCCAAAGACAACTTGTCTGATCTTATCGATTTCACTAAAGGTGTGGGAGTATCCGGACACTCATTTGGCGGAAATGTCGCATATGCTCTGTGCGCAAAAAATCCGGATTTTACCTGCGGGATAAATATCGATGGCGCACTCTTTGGTGATTACTCGGATGTCACCCAGACTAAACCGTTTATGCAGCTTAGTTGTTCTGACAACGAAAACGTGGTATCAAGAGTATACTTGCGTCACACAAAACCTGTTTACAAGGTACTTGTCAAAGAGATGAAACATATGGGCTTTTCAGATGCAAAGCATCTGATCCCGATAAGATCCATAGTCGGAAAACTTGATGCTGATGTTGCCCATAGAATCGTTTGCAAATGTCATCTGGAGTTCTTTGACACATTCCTAAAAGGCTTAAAAGATGAACCTGATCTCCCTAATGATGAAAATGCAACATCTTCAGAATTTGATCCTGATATAGCATAGAGGTAAAAATGGATTCACAAAGAAATTATGTATTTACGGAAAGGGCTCACTATATGTGTCCCAACATGATCTTCGGGATCATGGCAGCAATTAACAAAAAATTCGATCTTGAGCTGATAGAAAGAGGCATATCTGCCCTTATGAATGCTCACCCGTTTCTTAAAAGCCTTATCGCGGATGAAGAGAGAACAGGCAAGCTTTACTACGAACTTAGGGAAGGACTCGATATTCCTTTAACAGTCATGAATGATCCGGATAATTGGGCCAAAGACTATGAAGAGATATCTCTTAAGGGATGGAATGTACATACACAATCCCTTTTAAAGGTTCTTGTATATCCCGGCAATGACAATTTCAGAATAATGTTTATTTCTCATCATCTTTTATGCGACGGTCGCGGCCTGCTTCAGCTCATCCAGGAGTTCTGCGAGTTCTATGACTCTGGCAAAGAACCTGCATTCACAAACGAATGTCTGATAAGAAGTCTTTTTGATCTTCCTGATAACAGTGATCTGCCGTTTATCAGCAAAGTGATCATAAACGATGCAAATAAAAAGTGGAGGAAAGAAAATAAAAAAGTAACTTATGATGAATACCTCAGATTTGAGAAAGACTATATAAGTAAAAACAGGATCAAACGCAGTATCTATTCTGCATGTGATGATGAATTAGAAAAGATCACAGACAAATGCAGACAGAATGGTATATCTGTAAACGACTGGCTGATCTCAAAGATGATGATTGAAGACCGGGTAAATAAAGTTGTTATCGCTGCTGATATCAGAGATAAAGTAAAATGCTTCAATCCCGGTGCAATGGGAAATTACGCCACCGCTTTCAGTGTTGTGATAAAAAAGAAATACGACTCACAGCTTTGTCTTGCAAAGCTTGTCTCATCAGAAGTTAAAAAAATATGTGCACAGCCTCAAAAGGAAATGTTAGTCCTTTCATGCTATACACACATGGATCCTGAACTCATTGATGCTGTTGCCATCTCGTCTCTTTCTGATCATGCAAGTGACGCAGCAAGATTTGTCGGCAGGAACATGTTCGGATATTTTTCTAAAAACGGATACTGTATAACCAATCTCGGAAAGATAAAGAGTGATGTGATCTTAGAGGCTTTTTTCATACCTCCTGCTTCACCTGCCAATAAAAAGGCCTGGGGTGTGCTTACAGTAAATGACAGGATGATGATATGTGAGGCAGCTGCAGACTAGATCTCTACCTTGTTTCTTCCTTTTCCCTTACCAACGTAGAGTTTCTCATCGGCACGCTGTATCCATTTATCAACAGACTCATTTTCTTCTCTTACGGCGCCACCTATAGTGATCGTAGCGCGGATCTCTTTTCCCTCAAATGAAAGATCTTCGTTTTCAACTTGTTTGCGCAGATTCTCAAGTACCTTGCGTCCCGTAATAGCATCCCCTTTTGCAAGGAAGAGGAATTCCTCTCCTCCCCATCTGCAGATATCCGCTGAATCAAGTCCTTCCTTTAGTATTTTTGCGATCGATTTTAAAACATGATCTCCGCAGTTATGACCGTAGTTATCATTTATATTCTTAAACAGATCTATATCGGCAATTGCTAAGAAACGTTCACTGCCCTTCTCACTGTTTAGTATCTCCATCATGTAATGGCGGTTATATAATCCCGTAAGCTTGTCTATATGAGCTATTTCCCTTAGCTTTTCCTCTGACTGTATGATCAGCTTTATCAGCCAGTTCGTATAGAATATCAAAAAGGCGAACACCACGATCGAATTCATAAGCCAGAAGATACTCGCTACTTTTTCATCTCTTTCATAGACAGGTCCGAAATACGAAACATAGCCTGTCGATACCAGATATACCGCTGCCACGCCAAGGCTCACGTATACAGCCTTAAGACTCTTTTTATCAATTTTATATGCCATGTATTCGGAAACAAACATGATTGGTATCATAGACATGCAGTACAGATGAAATCCGAAACTGTATCCAAGACATACAGTAGTCACACCCATGTATATAGTCAGCCAAAGATATACCATCCATACATAGATGCTCAGTTTTCCCCTGTTTATCAGATAAAAACCAATGATATAAATGAAGGCTGTAGGAATACTGAAATATACAAGGAACTCAGCATCGATAGCATTAAAGAAAGCCATCAGGCCAAACACCATGAACAAGATCAGAGTGTTTACAATATATGTCAGTTTTACGGTTCTTGCCTGTATCATGATCGCCTCCGATCACTGCTCACTGTTTTTTCCTTACACACCAGATGACATTTTTTGCCAAATGGTCTGCCGATTCCTTATTATATCCGCCGTAGACATTTACTATCTCATATCCCGTGAGTTCCAAAAGGTATTTCATCTCCTGACGATAGGTCTGACGCATTGCAAGAGGTCTGATCCTCTCGGATATGACGTGTCCGTCAAAATCGTCAAGTGTCTCAAACTTCCAGTTGCCGCTCATGATCTGGGTATAGGGGTCATACGAGATCGCATTGTATATCCTTTCACGGCTTCCCTGCTTATTAGTATACTCCAGACGAAAAGAATAATCAGTATCTTTTGTGTTCATCTGCTGTGTCTGGGAAGCAGGATACGGATCAAAAGTATTGAATGTGAGCATACCTGAATCAACAAGATTTTCACGGATGTTTAAAAGTGCTGCCCTCTGAAGTTTGGGTGTTGTAAGATGCATGAATCCGCTTCGGGCTATTATTGCACAAGAATACTTTTTATTACTCCTAAACTCGGTCATATCTGCAGGAAATATATTCAGTTTGAAGCCTTTAGCCTTAGCTTTTTCATCTGCCACACGACACATCTCTTCAGAAAGATCGGTCCCGTCGGCATTGATCCCGTTTTCTGCCAAATGCAACAGTACAGCTCCCGTGCCGCATGCGATATCTATCACACCGTCTTTTCCGTACTGTCTGGCGAAATCAAGATAGAAATCAAGGAAACCCGAATGGTTATCCTCATTCTGATACATTACATCCAGATACAGATCGTAGTTTTGCGCAACATCCTTAAAATCATGCAGATCCTTTTGTTTCATCAAATCTCCTTATACATAATAATCTCATCGTGGTAACTGCCGTCGTCAAACCTAAGCGCGTTGTGTCTTTTACCGCTTTCTATAAAGCCGCACTTTTTATACAGGGCCTGTGCTCTTTTATTTTCTGCCACTACTTCAAGATCTATCTGCTTGTATCCTATAGCCGCTGCAAGCTCGCAAAGATAATTTATCATAGCAGAGCCTATTCCAAGTCCCCAGTACTCTTTATACAGGGCAACAGCCATTGAACAACGGTGGTATATCTTTCTTTTATTTCCTATCCCGTTTATTGAGCAGTTTCCGGCTACTTTTCCGTCAACGACAGCGACCATCATAACGCTGTATTCATCATCAAGCAGCCTTGCGAGTATCTCTTTCTCATCTTCCAGTGTATAATTTACCTCGTCGGGATACCTCAGCAGATATTCAGTTTCCGCTGAAGTCAGTTTAAGGTACTCGATCATATCTTGCGCATCATCCGGCATGGTCGGTCGCAAGATGCATTCCCTTTTATCCTTCAGTTGTATTCTTCTTTCATCAAATCTCATCTTGTCTGCCCCTTTTATTTAAACTCATTTTTTCGTTTCCTAAAAAACTCATAAAAGTATCTTACATTCTCAAGTTCACTCCATCTGGATACCTTGTAATCATCACTGTCCAGATCGTATATCTTTGCATCCAGTGTTCCCAGCATGAAAGGAGAATGCGTGGCTATGATGAACTGACAGCCTAAAAATCTCGACAGTCTGTTTATTTCCTCCGCTAGCAAGACCTGATTGGCCGGAGATAGAGATACTTCAGGCTCATCCAAAAGATATAGAGCATCCGGAAGCAAGAATTCCTCAAAGAATCTTAACGAAGTCTCGCCGTTTGAATACTTCTCCTGAGCAAACTCTATAAACTTCTGCTGTTTTTTCCCTTCCTTGGTTGAAAGATACTCCTTTGCATCCTTAAGATCCATACCGCCTTTTACATGATCATACAGCATCCCGTCAGCTAACACCTGTCGCTGCTGGATCTTTTTGATCTCGTAAAGTATATCTTCGCTCTTAAGGTATCTACTGTTTTGGGGTATATGTTTTATCTCATGTCCATATTCATCGTCAGAAAGGCAGTAAGAGCATTCAGACTCAAACGCCGTGCAGTAATCAAGGATCCCGAATGTATTGGGTGTAGCCAATTCCCTTCCTTTAAGGTCAAGCTTATTTGCTATGATGTTTAACACCGTGGATTTGCCGCAACCGTTGTTCCCGTACAGAACCGTTATGGGCGAGAATACAAAAGGTTCTGTATCCTTGTTTCTAAATACATTGTATGGGTATATGTTGGGATCATTCAGTTTTTTGTCACTGAGCCTAAAACTTAAAAGATATATCATGGTATGTATTATAGCGCATATCGATACTGACTGAAAACAAAAGGAGCAAAACATTTTTCTGTCTTGCCCCCAAATATCAGTTCAGATCGTTAATGAGTTGACTTATATCAGATGCTATCCTTTCGGATTCAAAATGATGAACATAGTGTCCGCAGTCAAGCTGTATCATCTTTCCGTTAACTGACGCATCTATGATCTTTTGACAGGATGATTTATAGATCTCATCCTCATTACTGCTTGTATCAAGATACTGCAGTGTTGGTACGTCTGGCAAAGGGTAAGCGCTTATCTCTTCGCACGCCTTACGAATGCCGTCATTTTCGCGCATAACAGTATCATTTCCCTGATTTTTGCAGACCAGTGCGATGTACTGCTTAATCTCTTCATCAGACATGTCATCATAATCGCTGATACACATCAAGAACCGGTTAAGGCCCACAAATCTGACAACCTTGTTAATGTTATTGATCGTTTTGTTTGAACTGCTCTCCTGCTTGTCAGCATATCCCGGGTAATTGCCAAGTGTCATATCAAGACCTACTATTGCTTCAACTTCATCGGGGTATTTCTGCGCCCAGAGAGTGGCTTCCAGTCCCGACAGTGAATGTGCGCACAGCACATACGGCGGTTTGATACCGGCTTTCAAAAGAGCTTCTCTGTCCTGACGAAGTATCGTATCAAAATCACGCTCTCCATCAATCTCATCACTGAAGCCATAACCGAATTTTTCAATAACTACGCATTTATGATCATCACTCAGTTTTGTATACAGAGGTTTGAAATCATAGATCGGTGATTCCGTTCCCCACCCGCTCATCAGCACAATGGTATGATCTCCATCTCCCGAAACATAGATATTCATGTTATGACCATCAACCTCAACAAACTGACCTGTGGGTTTAGCAAGAAGTTCTTTTTCCTGACTGCATCTGATCCTATTATATACAGTCATTACTAAAATGATAATGGCTAAGGCAATAAACAAGCCAAGTAGCATCTTTCCCATAAACCTGAATATCTTTTTTACTATGGTCTTCATATCTACTGCTTATCCTCAGATTATTTTATCTTATATCTGTCCATATTTATGTTGTATCTTTTAGCCATTAACAAAAGCTGTTCAGGTGTAGCATTGTATGCATTGTTAGTGGTCGCCACATCCGAAAAGAGACCGGTAACAAACCCTGTCAGCAGATTTCTTGATATAAGTCTCTTTCTCAGTTTTTCAAAATCATAATTCATGTCATCTTCCCTTATCATCTTAACCTCCTTTTATCCCTAAAAACAACTTAAGCATCTGTTGTTAAGGCGAATATACATTATGCTTTTTTACTTATCAACATTTTGAAAGTAAGATGCAGTCAAATACATATAAGACGTAAATAATACATCTCTAAGATGCAAATGTTCGCTTACGCAAAAATACCGTCGTTTATATGCGACGGTATTTAGAAGCGAGAAAGATCAAGTATATGATAATGACTGATTGTGTATAGTATCATCGGCTGATTCATAGATAAGAGATCATTCCAAAAACCTTTCCGGAAGGGTAACCATAAAATCCGCAGCCAGCCTTCTCAGATCATCCGAAGTTATGGTCTGTAGTTTATCCGGTCTTATCGAAAGTGTTTTTACAAGTATTTCAGCTGCTTTCTCAACAGTATGCATCAGACCGAATGTTAGATCAAAATCCTCTCCAGTAGCAAACATACCGTGATGAGCCCATATGGCTGCATCATACCGCTCCATCATCTTTGCTGTCGCTATGGCTATATCTCTTCCGCCGGGGACCATCCATTTTATCACGCCTATCCCGTCAGGAAAAACGACAGGACATTCCGTAGCCATCTCCCAAAGCTGTCTGGTAAACACTTCATCCTTTAAAGGCAATACAAATGTCAACGCGATCACATTAGTCGTATGTGCATGATATACTACTCTGTATCGGCCATCAGTAAGCTTCTTTTTCACCTGATGATTCATTAGATGAGACGGTAGTTCTGAAGTCGGTCGTCCTCCGTTTACAAGTCCCCAGACTATTCTGTAGCTGTCTCCTGTTTCGTTTATCTGTATTATGCATAACGAATCGGTCGGGTTGATCCTGACATTTCTGAAAAACTTTCCCGAGCCCGTAACCATGAAATACTCACCTGCCAGATCGGGAACGTATACTCCTATCTCCTGTAATTTTCCATCTGCAAGTTCATCAGTGACACTTTCAATCTCTTCCTTCTTTATTCTGTACGAAAGATTGCCTCCGTTTCTTTCATGCCAACCCATGTTCCATCCGTCATCAGCCATTCTGACAAACCCTTTGAAAAAATCTGTATCTTCTACTCTCATTTATTACCACTTCCTATTTCGATCTTTTTGACAGCACTCTGTCTTCATACTCATGTATACGATCATAAAACTGATCATCGTCAGCCACATTGCAAATATTGCAATACCTATCCCAAATATCTCCAAACGGATAAGTTTTTAATTTTTCCTGCAGGATCATCAGTTCAGTCATCCTGCCGTTATCCTGCAGCTGCTTTTCAACTTCATGCGGAATAAGCATTGCCGCAAGCAGAGCCTTGCTGAAACTTCTATATCCTATTGCCCATGCAGCAATCCTGTTAATGCTTGCGTCGAAGTAATCCAGTGCCATATGAACACGCTTTAACCCGTCACACCTTATTATCTCCTTGGCCAGCTCTTTTGTTTCATCATCAAAAAGAACTACATGATCAGAATCCCAGCGTACCGGTCTTGTTATATGCAATGCAATCTCATCATAGAAGCATAACAGCGAAGATATCTTATCCGAGACAACTTCTGTAGGGTGATAATGTCCATTATCCATGAGCGGTATGACACCTTCATGAGAAGCCGCAAAACTAAGTGTGAATTCTGCGCTTCCAGCTGTATAAGATTCATATCCGATACCAAAGACCTTTGATTCCACACATACTTTTACAAGTTTTTTATCATAGGGATATGTCAATATCTGTTTCAGTGAATCCTTATATCTTAAACGTGGACCGAGCCTGTCTCCGGGGATATCCTTATAACCGTCAGGTATCCATATATTCATTACGCATTCTTTTGCAGTTTCTTTTGCAAAATACTCTGCTATCCTAAGACACGCCTTTCCATGCTCTATCCAGAAACGTCTCACATCTTCATCAGGACTGGTAAGAGTCAGCCCGTCCTTTACCTTATCATGCGAAAAAAATGTAGGATTAAAATCTATTCCCAGAGAACGTTCTTTGGCAAACGATACCCATCTTGAAAAATGCTTTGGCAACAGCTTATCTCTGTCTGCAGTTTCTCCGTTTTCAAATATTGCGTAGCTTGCGTGAAGATTGATCTTTTTTGCTCCCGGCATAAGACTCATTGCCATATCAAAATCACTCATCAGTTCCTCATAAGTAGTTGCCCTTCCGGGATAATTGCCCGTAGTCTGTATACCGCCGCTTAAAGGACCGTCATGATCAAATCCCGTCACATCATCTCCCTGCCAGCAATGAAGCGATATTGAGACTTTCTTTAAATCTTCTATCACCTTGTCGGTATCGATTCCCAGTTTTTCATATCTTCTTTTTGCTTCTTCATATCCTGTACTCATACAACCCCTCAGCTTTCTTCTATCTTTATATTTCTCCTTGCCTGTGTGATGTTTTCACAGACGCCGTCCGCTACTATCTGCACAAACAGATTACCTACCGCTGTAGCTTCAGCCGGTCCGACACAGACTCTTTTATTTGTAGCCTTTTGTATCAAATGGTTTAGGTATGATGCTTTTGATCCTCCTCCAACTATATGGATCGTCTCATACTCTGTTTTTGTGATCTCTTCCAGCTTATCTATGCTTTTCTTGTAACAAGCCGCCAGACTTCTGTATATGAGCAGGGCATATCCAGCGATATCCTTCGGGGGATCGATTCTGCTTTCCAAACAGACCTCATCTATAGCCTCTATCATTCTTATCGGTGCAAAGAATCTGCTGTCATTTACATCTATCACTCCGTCAAATGTATCATCAGAACAGCTTTTGGATCTCTCTTCAGCAAGCCTTGATATCTCATCATAGCTGTATCTTTCGAAATAATCATGTCGCAGAGACTGTATCATCCACATTCCCATAATATTTTTAAGAAATCTGTATCTTTGCTCCACTCCTCCCTCGTTTGTAAAGTTTTCGTTTTGCGCTTCCTTGGAGCAATCACAGTTTTTTCTTTCCGTTCCAAGAAGTGACCATGTCCCGGAGCTTATAAAGACTGTTTCACCTTTTGCAGGTACGGCAGCTACAGCGGAAGCCGTGTCGTGGGATGCGATCTTTATCACTCTCGTGTCATATCCTACGATACCAGCTATATCTTTTTTCAGTCCTCCTGCCAATGTCCCGGGATTTACGATCTTGCTTAGAAGTTCCTGCCTGATGCCGAGTGCATCAATGATCTTTTTGTCCCAGTCACAGCCTTGAGCGTTTACCAGGCCTGTAGTTGTAGCATTTGTATATTCAGAAGATATATTCCCCGTCAGCATGAAAACAAAATAATCCGGCAACAGCAGCATATGTTTTGCCCTGTCGTATATCTCAGGTCTTATCTTCATATCACTAAAAAGCTGATATACAGTATTGAATTTCTGCTTTTGTATTCCTGTATGTAAATATAAGGTGTCCGCAGATATTATACTTTCAAGCTCCTTATCAGTTGAATCGGTTCTGTGATCCCTGTATGCATAAACTCTGTCTAAAAGCTTTCCTTCTGCATCTAAAAGCGCATAATCAACACCCCATGTGTCTATACCAAGACTGTGAGGGATCTTTCCGATCCGTCTGCATTCTTTCATGCCCTCAAGTATTTCTCCAAAAAGCCTGTCAGTACTCCATGTAAGCGAACCGTTTTCTTCATCCATATGATTCTCAAATCTGTATACTTCCTCCAGAATGAGTCTGTTGCCTTTAATATGTCCAAGAATATGCCGGCCGCCAGAAGCACCGATATCTATTGCAAGATAGTATCTTATCACAGCGTTACTCCTCTCTTGAATACAGCCATATCATGATAACCGGACCTTTCTGCACATACCTTTTCTCCGTTAGCACAATCTATGATCTTTTCAAACAGTTCATCAGTCAATTCTTTGATACTTTTGCCGTTTACCAGTGTTCCTGCATTGAAATCGATCCAGTTGCTTTTACGGTTAGCAAGCTCATTGTTCGAAGATATCTTCATAGTAGGAACAGGAGCAGCAAATGGAGTTCCTCTTCCTGTTGTAAACAATATGATCTGTGCGTGTGCAGCAGCGAGTGCTGTGCATGCCACCGGATCATTGCCGGGAGCATACAAGAGATTCAATCCATGCTCTTTTATACGCTCGCCGTAATCGAGTATGCCTACAACCTGTGATGTTCCCGATTTTTGAGTGCAGCCCAGTGATTTATCCTCAAGAGTCGTGATCCCTCCCTTCTTATTCCCGGGAGAGGGATTCTCATATATGTTCTGACCATTATCCTTAAAATATCTTTTAAAGCTGTTGATCATATCAACAAATTTTCTAAAGAGCGTCTCATCATGGCATCTGTTCATAAGAAGCTTCTCAGCCCCAAACATCTCGGGAACTTCTGTCAGTATGCAGCATGCGCCAAGATTTATTAGACGATCACTGACATGTCCCAAGAGCGGATTTGCGGTTATTCCCGATAATCCGTCCGAACCTCCGCACTTTAATCCCACTGTCAGCCTGTCTGCAGGCACCTCTTCTCTGACATCTTCGGATGCATAGTCTATGAGCTCCTTTAACAGTTCCTCGCCCCATTCTATTTCATCCGCCTCATCCTGGCATACCATGAACCGAACCCTGGACTCATCATAGTCCGTCATCTTTGCTTTTATTGCCTCTACAGGCGAATTCTCACATCCCAGTCCCACAATAAGAACGCCTGCTGTATTTGGATGTGTTGCCAGATCGGCCAATATCCTCTCCGTCGCTTCCTTGTCCTCTCCGGTCTGTGAACATCCGTAAGGATGAGTAAATGCGACCACGGAATCTATATTGGTCATGAATCTTTCCTTATAAGCTTCTCCCAGCCTTGCAAGTCTTTTAACGATATCATTCACACAGGCAGTAGTAGGTATGATCCATACCTCGTTTCGTATTCCGACTTCACCGTTTTCTCTGATAAAACCGTTAAATGTAACCTTTTTATCAGGCAGACCATCTGCAGAAATACATACCGGTTCATATGTATAGTCTGTTATATAATCCAGACCTGTCTTAACGTTATGAGTATGTACCCATTCTCCCATGAAAATATCACAAACAGCCGTACCTATACTGTTACCGTATTTAATTATATCCTCACCGGCTCTGATATCTTTGAGAGCAAATTTATGGCCTTTTGAAATATCTGTTTTAAGCTGTATATCTCCTGTATCCGCTATTGTGATCTTTTCTCCTGCCCTTAAATCAGTAAGAGCCACGGCCACATTATCATCAGGGTTTATCCTAAATACATCCATAGCTTTCCTCTATCTGTTTCTTACTGCTGACTCCAGTGCATGCTTCGGATCAGAAATAATATCCGAAAGTGCATTTATCACTCTGTCTTTAAGTCCATCTATCTCATTTAGCCTCATTCCCCACATACTGTCCTCGGAAAGGATAATCTCTACGTATCTTTCTGCATCATATACGGCAGCTTTGGCAAAGATATCAAGAACTTCTTTATCATCTCTTATTTCATATGAGCATTTTTTCCCGTTCCGATCTCTTTTACCGATAAAAATCTCGTCTTTGTCATATTCACCTTTGTAGTAGGCAAGCAGTGCTGCCAATGAGAAAGCAAAAAGTTTAGTTTCCTTACCCATATTGATCAGATCAAGCATTGTCGGAAGGCATCTTGTCTTCCACTTTGATATACTGTTCAGTGCAATATCATGCAGTCTGTGATGTATATATGGATTTTTGAATCTTTTAAGGACTGATCCCGCAAATTTATCTAGCTCTGATCTGTCCATTTCTATTGTGGGTATTATCTCATTTTCAAACAGAGCATTTATATAATCCTCAACTTCCTTGTCCTGTACTGCTTCCAGGACCGTATCGTAGCCCATAAGATATGATATGAGAGCAAATGAAGTATGCGCACCGTTAAGTATCCTTACTTTTCTCATCTTGTACGGTCTTATATCATCAGTAAAAACAACCGGCAGACCAGCCTCCTTAAGTCTGAATTCTTTGCTTATATCTTTTTCAGGCTGTATGATCCATGAACCGAATGCTTCACCCGTAACAATAAGCTCATCCCTGTATCCCAGATCATTCCACAGTTCTTCAGCCTTGTCTGAAGGATAGCCTGATATTATCCTGTCCACTAAGGTTGAACAAAAAATACATGCTTCATCAAGCCAGGTTAAAAACTCTTTCTCCAGATTCCAATCTCTCGACAGCTTTTTTACTATGTTCCTCAATACCTTGCCGTTATCATCTATAAGCTCAACCGGCAAAATGATGACTCCCCTTTCATTGTCTCCCAAAAAGGTTTTATATCTTCTGTACAAGAACTGTGTGAGTTTAGCCGGGAAAGATTTTGGTGGTCTGTTGTTTATCAGATCCGAATCATCATATACTATCCCAGCTTCTGTGGTATTGGATACAATAAATCTCAGGTTTTCATCATCGGCAAAGGCTACGTACCTGTCGTAGTCCTCGTAGCACGAAATCATACTGCTCACGCTGGTTATAAGCCTTGTTCTTTGTTCTGTACTTGCGCTTAGCATAACGGTATACAGGCAGTTTTGCCGGTTAAATGACTCTGTGGGCTTTCCCGGTCTTGGTTTGACTATAATGATCTCAGTGTCCATGACGCCCTTCTCATTGGCGATATCGATCATCTCGTCAACAAACCCTCTCAAAAAATTGCCCTCTCCAAATTGTAAAAGTCTCGTTTGCCTGTTTTTAGGCTGCGGGCATACATCAACTATATCTTTCATTTTTTGCCTTTCTTGTTGTCTTAATGTAAGCGCTTACATTTTGTATTCTACACCTGTAAAGCCTATTAGTCAACGTTTCGTTTCCGGGTTGGTCTTGTATATTTATAAGTTTTGATGTAAAATTGTGTAAACTGTTACATTAAATCTTGAGGAGAGACCAAAGACATGAACATATACGATATTTCAAAGCTGGCCGGCGTTTCTACTGCCACAGTTTCCCGCGTCATCAATGGATTTGACAATGTAAAACCCTCAACCAGAGAAAAGGTTTTAAGCGTAATGGCCAAACAAGGCTATACTCCCAATGCTTTTGCCAGAGGACTTGGTCTCAATACCATGAATTCTGTCGGAATAATGTGTGCTGATTCCTCAGACATGTACTTAGCCAAAGCAGTCTACTACATAGAAGGAAGACTTAGAGAAGGCGGATATCACTGTATACTGACATGCACGGGCTATGAAAGAGAAAGCCAGCGTGAAGCCATGGATATGCTGCTTTCACAGCATGTTGACTGCATCATACTTGTCGGTTCGACATTTATTGATAAATCCGACAAAAACAATAAATATATATATGATGCAGCTTCAACCGTTCCGGTCATGCTGCTAAATGCATCGCTTGAACACAAGGGAATATTCTGTGTACTGTGTGATGACTGTCATGCAACGCAGACAGCCACTCTGCATCTGATCGACGACGGCAGAAGCGATATCCTGTATCTTTTCAATTCATATTCATACTCAGCAAAGAAAAAGGCTCTTGGCTACAGAAGCGCATTTGAAATGCGAGGCATTACCTGTGACGAAAGGTATATACAGTTCTTTAACGGTTCTTCACAGGACATTGAGGGTGTATGCAATTTTGTTTCTGATCTGAAAGACAAAGGCCTGCACTTTGATGCCGTGCTCGCATCTGACGATTTCCTTGCAGTCGGTGCCATCAAATATGCCATACGCAATGGTATAACCATTCCAAATGAACTTTCAGTCATAGGATATAATAACTCGATCTTAACCACCTGCTGCGAACCTGAATTATCATCTGTCGATAACCAACTGGAACTTCTTTGCAACAACCTTGTACGGATATGTATAGGCACTCTTTCAGGCGAATCCATGCCCAGAAAGACTATATTCGGCGGTGAACTGATACATCGAAAGACTACCGTTCACCCCGATGATTCAGATTCAGAAAATTCTTAAGTAAAACCATTTTCAGAAAAATTCAGATCTATATAGGAGAGTAATTTAACTATGAAACAATTTATGGATAAGGAATTCATCCTTGATAACCCGACCGCCTCAAAACTATTTCATGAATATGCTGAAAAAGCTCCGATCATCGACTATCACTGCCACATCAGCCCTAAAGAGATAGCACAAAACAAACACTTCAAAAATATAACCGAAGTATGGCTTGGAGGTGATCATTACAAATGGCGTTTTATGCGTTCGTGCGGAGTAGACGAAAAATACATCACCGGAAACGCAAGTGATAAAGATAAGTTTCTTAAGTGGGCAGAATGTCTCAGCAAAGCCATAGGCAATCCTTTGTATCACTGGAGCCATCTTGAACTCCAAAGGTATTTTGGTTTTAACAAGCCTCTTAATCCCAGCAATGCCGAAGAAGCGTGGGAAACATGCAACAGGGTGCTATCAGCCCCCGATATGGGAGCCAGGGATATCATCATAAAGTCACGTGTTACACTTATATGCACGACAGATGATCCCATAGATTCTCTTGAATACCACGATGTGATACGAAGTGACACATCATTTCCGGTGAAAGTTCTTCCTGCGTGGCGTCCAGATAAGGCCATGAATATTGAAATGCCCGATTACTGCGAATATCTGGGCAAGCTTTCCAGCATAAGCAACATTACGATAGATTCATTCGAAAGCCTTATCAATGCTTTGAAAACAAGGATGGATTTCTTTGAAGATATGGGTTGTCTGGTTTCCGATCATGCTTTGGAGTATATCATGTATGCCCCTGCTGAGCTTTCAGAGATCGAGAACATATTTAGAGCCAGACTCTCAGGAAGGGATCTGTTAAGTGAAGAAGTGTTAAAATTCAAGTTTGCCTTTATGCAGGCAATGGCCAAGGAATATGTCGCCAAAAACTGGGTTATGCAGCTGCACTACGGATGCAAGAGAGATAACAACCGATTGAGTTATGAAAGACTCGGTCCCGATACCGGTTATGACTGTATAAATGATCATACACCTTCTTACGAGGTTGCGGATTTCCTTAATGCGCTTGAAGAAAAGAACAGTCTTCCCAAAACTATACTGTATAGTTTGAATCCTACCGATAATGCTTCGATCGGAACCATTATCGGATGTTTCCAAAACTCCGATGCTGTTTCCAGAATTCAGCAGGGAAGCGCGTGGTGGTTCAACGACCACAAATCAGGAATGTTGGACCAGCTGCGTTCTTTAGCCTCACTCGGAAATCTGTCCGGATTCGTAGGTATGCTCACAGATTCAAGATCCTTCCTGTCATATACCAGACACGAATACTTCAGACGTATACTTTGCAACATGTTCGGCGAGCTTGTTGAAAACGGCGAATTCCCCGATGATTACGAGATACTTAAAAAGATCATCAAAGATATATGCTACAACAACTGTGTAAATTATTTCAGATTTCCGATAGATTGCATTTAGAGAGATTTATAAATAAATCAAGCTGTACACATTGTCAGTGTACAGCTTATTTTATTCTACAGTTCTATAACTCTTTGTATATCGCCGTTTAGATTAGTTATTATCTTCACATCTGCTTTTGTCTCAAATATCTCGCGTCCGTCGATCTGCGCTCTTGAGCCTGTAAGAGTGTTTTCCACTCTGTATACATGCTCACCGATATGCTGTTCATATATGCTCTCACTTTTGTTTGTACAGCCCCAGAACAGCTGCTCTCTTTCTCTGTGGACTCCATATATCCTTGATATGTACTCAAGAACAGACAGCATAGCCGGCCCGTATGCATCGATCTCGCCTTCTAGGGATACTTTTGAAATCTGCCCCGTAAACGGATCAAACTGCTGTACAAATCTGCACTCCTCTTTTAATGCGTCAAAAAGACATTTTCCGAGTCTTGGTATAAGATGATCATATCCGTAGTTTTCAAGAGCCCTGATCGCTCTCTGATAGGTCAGTGCTTCACACTGTCCGCTCCAGTTGTTAGTCTCAATATTTCGAAACATGGAATCATTTACCGCGACAGAAGGAAGCGGCATCTTTGTCCAGAACTCGTCCGGATTCAACAGATGCCTATTTACGAATGCATCCGCCATCCGATCATCTATGCTGTGCCAGTACATAGCCCTTAGCGTATTATGATACAGAACAGGTATCTCAAAATGATTCTTGTCCCTGTCAAAACATGTCCCTCTTTCCTCGCTCCATAGGTATTCACGTATCTTTCTTCTTACAGCATCTGCCTTTTTGTTCCACCTATCGGCCAGTTCTTCTTTTTTGAGTATCCTGCTGATCTGTGAAAGAGTTTCTCTGCTTGAATATGAATAACTCATAACATCTATAGATGCCATTGGAACTATCCTGCAGTCTTGTGGAGGTTGTTCCTCAGTCCATGCATCGGGAGCATCCATATATCTTACCGCATGATCTTCGCCGGTGTCGTATTTGCAAAATGACTCCAAACATCCATCATTATCGGAATCCCTTGTTTTCCATAGATAATCATCGAATCTCTCAAGTGTTGTATATAACAGATCAAGATAGTCAGTTTTCTCTTCAGCAATATAATACATATTGAGAGCCGGAGCCGGGAAACAAAAACCCTGAAATTTATTAAACTGAGGTATTACTATGCCATTCTCCAAAGCTATTGAGCCGGGAATTCTCCCATCATCTCTCGCATACTCCATGAACATGAGCTGGTTGTTAAGGCCGATCTCTATGTTCCTTTTGGCATACATCTCTCCGCCCATCGGCTGTGTTTCCAGCCATATCTTCTCATATCCACCGCCTTCTACAAGGACACTTCGTCCCGCAAAATCTTTGATATTAAACAAGCACTTGCGTTCTGCTTCATCGTAAAGGCGCTTAAGCTTCAAGTCCGATATATCAAATAAAACTTTCGACTCTTTCTCCACTGTCTATACCTGTCTGTTCTCTACATGCCAGTAATCATATTTTGCCAAAGCCTTTTTTTCCAGCATATCATGAATATACATCCCCATATGAGCGCCGGTAAATCCCCTGCAATACTCATCGGTAAGAATATGTGTATCAGCCTGCGCATTAATACCTATCCAGTTATCATCAAAACTATAAGAAAACCAGATTCTTATACCATCCGTCTCTATCCTTAACTTGACAGGATCATCATTATCTATAATAACCGGCTTGATAAGATCTTTGATATCGCCACTGTCACTCTTTAGCAGAACAAGTATTCTCTCGCCAGCCTCATTTAATGATTTGCCGAATATATAGAAATTCAGGTTATCATACATATATACAATACCTGCAAGTTGCTGATAGGATTGAGGTCTGAAATCCATGCATGTTTCTGCCATGCACGCAATGCTCTGCTGTCTTGTCGCAAGCAACGATACATGATGCAGTGAATTTAATGACTCTTCACCCCTTAGTATCAGTTTGGATGCAGCTTTATCAATGCTTGAAAAATTGTTATAATCCCATCTTAGAGATGAGTAAGCCACATCAATTGTTTCTTTATCAAAACTGTCATGAAAGACAGATTCTTTATTAAGTTCTGATCCTTCATCATCTTCACAGGATATCGCTGCCAGAGGCTCTGCTGTCTGAACCTGTCCATAGTGATCTGCGTTTTGAGTTTTAAACCAACCATCTTTATCAAGGATCATCTTTTGGATCGCTGTTTCTCTGCCAAGGATGCATCCGCCTGCTTCCTTTACCGGTCTGGAACACAGATGCACCATGTACCATTCATGCTGAGGCGTTTCCACAAGACTTGCATGCCCGCACTTTTGTAGCAATCCTTCCTTGTCTGATGTGAGTATAGGATTGTCGGGACATGTTATATATGGACCGTAAACCGAATCCGAACGCGCAAGTGTGACACAATGATCATATCCCGTACCGCCTTCGGCGACCACAAGATAGTAAAAGTCTCCTATGTGATATATATGAGGTCCCTCTAAGCAGCCGATGCCCGAACCATCATATACATGAACTCGTTCTCCTACAGGCTTCATGTTATCCGGCGAGATTTCCTGCACCGTTATACCCTTAAAACCGTTTATCATATTCACGAGATATTTTCTTCCATCCATGTCATGAAAAAGCGACGGATCAAAACCGATGCTGTTAAGATATACGGGATCTGACCACTTTCCATATATATCATCAGCCCATACCACATAGTTATTCGTGTTATAGAATCTTCCCCTCTTGGTCTTGACATCCGTATATACCAGATAATATCTGCTCCCGTCATAGCTAAGACACGGAGCCCATACTCCGCCCGATGGCGGATCTCCTGTCAGATCGAGCTGGCTTTTTCTATTTAGCGGTGAATCGATCTGCTTCCATCTTTTCAGATCCTTTGATTCAAACAACCTCACTCCCGGCCACCACTCAAACGTAGATGTCGCTATATAGTATTTTCCTTTAGCCCATATAATACTTGGATCTGGGCAAAACCCTCTGAGTATCGGATTTATGATCATTTTGGCACCTGCTTATATCATCCTTTCAGACCGCTGGTTCCGATTCCTTCTACCAGATATCTGTTGAATATCAAAAAGATAAGAAATACCGGGATCAAAGATAATGTAGACATTGCAAACATAGCACCGTAATCCGTTTTGGAAGCAGCGTCCGCAAACATCTTGATCGCCAGCGAAGCCGTATAGGATTCAGGCTTGCTGAGATAAAGTAACGGTCCCATATAGTCATCCCATTTCCAATAGAACTGGATGATAACTGTTGTTACTATAGAAGGCTTTAGCAACGGTAATATTATATTAGCATAAATCGCATACTTGCTGCATCCGTCTATTGTGGCAGCCTCATCCAGTTCCTTGGGGATACCCTTCATAAACTGCATCATCTGATATATAAAAAAGGCCTGTCCGCAAAAATAAGGGAGGATAAGCGGAACATAGCTGTCAGCTAACCCAAGTTTATACCAGATGAGGAACGAAGGTATCATTATAACCTGTCCCGGCAGCATCATGGTTGCGAGCATACACGTAAACCAGAACTTTCTGCCTTTAAACTCAACTCTCGCAAATGCGTAAGCGACCAGCGAAGAACTGATCACAGTTCCAAGCGTTGCTACAGCCGTTATAACAAACGAGTTGAAGAAAAATCTGGCAAACGATATACCGCTGAATCCACTCCAGCCGGTAGTATAGTTGGCTAGTTTAAAATTCTTCGGTATCAGACTCAACGATCCTCTGAGTATCTCGGCATTGTCTTTGAAAGAGCCGGATATCATCCATAAAACCGGATATATCATGACAAATCCGAAGGCAATGACCAATATATGGTATATTAGCTTTCTAATTCTGATCTTAGATTTCATCACTCGTCGTCGCCTCCTTCACCGAATACCCAGAACTTTGAACTCTTGAATATCATAAGGGTTATGATACTCATGATAACAAGCATAAACCAGCTCATTGCACAGGCATATCCCATGTGGTTGTACTTGAAAGCCTGGTTATATACGTTCAGGGCATACATCATGGTTCCGTTATTAGGGCCTCCCCCAGTTATGACAAATGCCTGGGTGAACGCCATGAAAGCTTGTATAGTCTGCATTACCAGATTATAAAGTATGATCGGCGACAGGCACGGGATGGTGATGCTCTTAAACATCTGCCACACTCCTGCCCCGTCGATCCGTGCAGCTTCATAATACATTGACGGGATCTCTTTCAGACCTGCTGCAAATATTATCATCGACGATCCAAACTGCCATACAGTCATCAGTATAAGTGGATAAAGCGCCAACTTTGAATCTCCGAACCAGTTGACCGCAGAAAGTCCCATATCAGCTAAAACTGAGTTGAAGAGTCCTTTTCTGGCAAAAAGCTGTTTCCATACAAGCGCTACAGCCACGCTTCCGCCCACAAGCGAAGGCACATAATAAAGTGATCTGTAAATAGTTACCATCCTGCTCTTTCTTGTCAATACAAAAGCTACCAGGAGGGCAAACGCAAGCTTTAAAGGTACCGATATCAGTACATATTTTAATGTGATCCCCAGTGATTTTATGAATATTTCGTCATGAAGCAGCTGTATAAAGTTCGCCGCTCCCACATAAGTTGCGGTCTTGTTTCCCATCGAATAGTCCGTAAACGCATAATAAAACGAAGTTATGATCGGAATAAACGAGAAGCATACAAAACCGAAAATGAAAGGAAATGCAAAAATATTTCCTACTGTCTGATCCTTATTGAAAAATCTTGATACTATGGATGTTTTTTCTGCATTATTCGACACAGCAGCCATCCCTCCTTAAAACTACAGGTACACATCTCCTAAGGAAAGTGTACCTGCATATAACATATTTCTATTTACTAACCCTATTTCCCCAAAACACTATTTAAAAAGCTTTTCAGCATCAGCATATGTCTTGTCAGCAGCTTCCTGTGCTGTTATATCACCTGACACAACCTGCTGAATATAGTTACGATAGTTGTCAACAACCTCATCCTGGCCGGCAGGGCTGAGAACGTTGATCTTTTCAGGTGTTTCAAAAGTTCCTACTAGGCTTACATAGTCATACATGATCTTCTGACCTTCAGTCGCTTCAGCCTCAAGAGCCTTACGTACTTCGTCGTTGATCGGTATTCCTCTCTCTCCCTTTAATACGTTGTTGCACTCTGTGCTGTTCTGGAACCAGCTGATAAACTTAGCAGCTTCCTCTTTATTCTTGCTGTCCTGTGATATGCAGAGCATCTGTGAAGACTGGATAACCGAACCTGCAGGGCCGTCCGCCTTTACTCTCGGAACAGTTGCAAGCGCCAGATGGCGGCCTTCTTTTTCGCAAATATCATAGATGGTCGGGAACTGGTTGACAGCAACCCATGTCATTGCTGCTTCGCCTGTAACAAGGAAATCATTCTCGATGTTAGTTATCTCCATCTCGGCACCGGCATCCGGAGATGCACCCTTTTTGATAAGATTTGCTCTCATCTCAATATAAGGTGTAAGCATCTGTGCATCTGCAAATCCCATACCTGTGAGATCAAGATTAAAGAAACCGTATTCTCCTACCTTGCCCTGCTGTCCTATGTATGTAGAGCAACCTGCTATAAACTCACTTGAAGTGAATCCTGATGAGCCAAAATGTCCTGTCTTTTCAGCGATAGTAAGCGCCGCCTGTTCAAAATCATCCCATGTCCAGTTTTCTGTAGGAAGAGGAACGCCTGCCTCATTGAACATATCTACATCATAAGCAATACCGTATGTATTAAGACCATTTGAGAGACCGATCTGATGTCCGTCGGTATCCTGAGTGATCTTTAAATACGCATCTGAAATACCGGATGTATCAACTACACCGCTATCTATGAACTCATTCATGTAGTAGATCTTGTCGATATACTCAGGAAAGTTTCCTCCAAGCTGGAAGATATCCCATACCTGATCTGAAGCGACCAGTGTCTTAAGTTTTGTGAAGTAGCTGTCAAAATCGTAAAATTCATACTCGATATCAACATTAGGATGTTCTTTTTCATACATCTCGATTACCTCAACCGTGATATCGTGTCTTGTCTGTGAACCCCACCATGCCATTCTCAGTGTTACCGGCTCTTCTGAATCTGCTGCAGCCGTCTCGGTTACTGCCTCAGTAGTATCAGAGCTAGAATCCTCGGCAACCGCTGCTGTATCTTCACTGGATGGTGCTGTGTCCGCAGCAGGTGCTGAACTACCGCATGCTGTAAGTCCAAACAGCATTGTTGCGGTCAAAAGTGTTGCTAACATCTTTTTCATGTTAAAATACTCCTTTCCTGAAACCCTCATGTAAAAAGATTTGAGTGATATCCTCCAGACCGTTTTTTAAGATATCGCTCCTAATGGCTTGATTATATGATGTAAGCGCTTACAATAATACCAAAATATTGGCTGTTTTTTTATAAAATTACATATTTTTTGTGATTTTGTGTTATAATGAACGTCAAAAGTAACAAAAATACATCAGAAAATTCGCATTTTGTGGGGACTTTTATGAGAACAGAAGAATATAATAATGGTTTTTATATAGAGCAGAAGATCCGCATCCCTTCATTTGTTATGAACTATGAGCATAACCATAATTACTGCGAGATATTTTATCTAAGGCGCGGAATGTGTACCTATACTGTTGACAAGAAGAAATGCCATTTGAGCGCAGGAGATATCTTTATAGTAAAAGCCGGAGAGTCTCATTGCACCTGTTATGAGGGTATCGAAGAATGTGAACGAATAGTCATCGCATGTGATCCAAAACACCTGCCTGATGATTTTTTGAAAAAGTATCCCGAAATAGAACACACTCTCTCAACATCAGGCAAGGTTGTCTTAAGCGATTCCGTTCGGGAAAAGCTTGAGGATATTTTTGCTGATATGATGTTGGAAAGCAGTATGCCCGACAATTATTCCTATGATATGATGCTCGTTCTTGTCATCAAACTACTGCTCACAATACAGAGGAGCGGAATATTCGTATATGAGCAGTTATCCTCTTCAAACGAGATCAGTCCCAATATAGAACAGGCTATAAATTTCATTGCACTGAATTATTCAATGCAGTTGACGCTTGACGAAATATCAGCGCGATTTAACCTGTGTCCGTCATATTTTTCAAAGAAGTTTAAGATAGAAACGGGTATGACATTCAAGGAATACCTCAATTATATACGTCTGCGGCAGGCAACACAGATGTTGTTAACTACCGATGATTCCGTGACCAAGATCGCAATTAACTGCGGTTTCAACAGCAGCAACTATTTCAAGGATTGCTTCCATAAAAAGTTTGGCGTATCCCCCAGACAGTTCAGAAATACCAGAAGATAGATAGGTCATGCTTTTTTATAAAACATTTGACGGTTTGTGTTTTCGATGTTAGTATTCTCTTACACGGACTCGGAACCAGACCGCCCTGTTTGTGAATCATACGGATTTTTAGGAGACCTAATATGATTTATAATGTACAGGATTACGGTGCTATTGGTGATGGCAGTCACAACGATTCTTCCGCGATTCAGGCTGCTATAGATGCCTGTTTTGCTAATGGCGGCGGACGGGTAGTGTTATCTAATGATCACATATACAGATCGGGAACGATCATCTTAAGATCGAATGTGGATTTCCATATAGAACAGAGAGCTGTTCTAAAGGCAAGCGATAATATCAAAGATTTTGATATATTTTCCAAAGACAGCGCTTCTTCACATGAGATCAAAGTACCCACATATGAAAACTGTGAATATCAGGGATGTCCAACATTGTTCTTTTTATATGCAAAAGATGAGGACAATATCTCGCTTTCAGGAGAAGGAACAATTGACGGAAACGAAGAGATATTCTATGGAGAGATAACGCCATGGCATATAGACGGCAGTTTCTACCCAAGAGTTCCTCTGATGTTTTTCGAACATGTAAAAGGCCTGAACATACGCGATCTGACACTATGCAAAAGTGCTTTCTGGACAGTTCATCCGATCGGTTGTGAAAATGTTACCATTGACAATCTTTTTATCAACAACAACCTGCGGCTTGCAAATTGCGATGGGATTGACCCCGATCACTGCAAAGATGTCATCATAAAAAACTGTCGGATAATCTCTGCCGATGATTGCATCGTGTTCAAAAACACTCATTACGGCAGTTATTACGGTCCATGTGAAAATATAACTGTAGATAACTGCTATCTTACATCCACGAGCGCAGCTATCAAATTCGGGACAGAAAGCGAAGATGTTTTCAGAAATATCACCGTCAGCAACTGTGAAATATCCAATAGTAACAGAGGTATTTCCATACAGCTGCGAGACAGCGGCTCTGTAGAGGATGTTCATTTTGAAAATATCAGTATAGACTGCCATATGTTTTCTCAGGAACACTGGTGGGGAGACGGAGAACCAATCGCACTCACTGCAGTTGCAAGAAAAAGCGATACGCACGTAGGAAGAATACGGAACATATCATTCAACAATATTACATGCAACTGCGAAAACGGGATCATGATATACGGTGACAAGGCCACAAATATCAACAACATAAGCTTCAATGATCTTCACATGTTATTGATATCAAAAACAGGCGAGATTAGATCTTCCCGTGATCTTCGCCCATGTGAAGAGACTCCGTCTGTTGCGTCTCATCCTTTATGCTTTTATGCCCATCATGCAGGTAATATATCTGTAAAGAATTTTATTATTGATGCACAAGAGAGCCTTTCAGACACCTTTAAACCATATGTTGAAATCGAAGGATGCAGTTCAACATACATAGATTGGAAGCTTAAATGAGCAGGTTTTTTAACTTAGACAATCCGGTTTGGAAATTCATCGGACGTATAGCGGATCTGTTTGTATTATCCATATTGTGGTATATATGTTTAATCCCAATAATCACCACAGGATCTGCAACAAGCGCACTTTACTATGTTACTCTTAAGATGACTCGTAATCTAGAAGGTAAGATCGTATCGCAGTTTTTTGAATCGTTTAAGGATAATCTCAAGCAGACTGTTATACCATGGACATCCGGTCTTATTACAGTTCTTTTTCTGTTCATAGATATCAGAATGGCATTGTTAAGACCATCCACCTTAAGCCTTGCGCTCACTATATGCTTCTTAATATGTGCTTTCATGCTTATTGTTTTTCTTTCCATGCTGTTTCCTCTGATTGCCAGATGTAATGACTCGATCAAGATACAGCTAAAAAACTGTATGGGCATCTGCATCAAAAATCCCCTTGCCTGTGTTTCTGTGGCACTTATCACAGTTTCAGTATTCCTGTTCGCAGTCTTTGTATTCTGGCCTCTGTTAATTATCGCTCCCGGGCTCAGCGCTTATATCAATTCATATGTCATCAATAACATCTTTCACAAGTATTCAATGGATCTACAGTGAATAGATCGGTTTATAAAAAACAAGTTGCGGGATGTTATCCCGCAACCAGCTTTTTCCTACTCTGAATACTGCATTTTAATAACTGCAGCATTATCTTTACAAACATTACCTTTTTTCTATCCAAATCAAGTTTCTTTACTTCCTACATCTGAAAAATATGAAATCCGGCTGATGGATCACTCCTCCGAATACATCAGGGTGCTTTTTTATGATCTCCTCGGGAAGCTTTGATTCCTGACATTCCTCAATAATAAATCCCGCATTTGCTATATCGTTTATCAGAGTAGAAATCTTCCTGTGATACACTTCGTAATCATCCACTATCCAGTGAATATGCCTGACTCCTTCTATCCCGTAATTGTGAAGGTTGGCATACAGCCTTTCTCCTTCGGCTGTTCTGGTATATCTGTCATAAACTCCGTCATATGCGGTAGAGATCGGATGAGACATGGAGAAAACACAGACTCCGTTTTCATCTAGCAGATCAAATATCGTTTTCATCAGCTTCGAAAAATCTTCAACATAATCAAAGGCCAGTGAACTTGTGATCACATCAAATCTTTCGTTTAACTGATCAAGATCTTCAAAAACCATCTGACGGTAGGTGATATTATCAGCAGAGTTGTTCTCGTTAGCATATCCGAGCATTTTCTCGGAAATATCAATCCCTAGTACCGACAATGCACCTTTACTTGCATACTGTTTCGCGTGCTGTCCCATTCCGCAGCCGATATCCAGTACTCTTTTTCCTTCAAGAGGCGGCAGCATCTCAGTTATTATCGGAGATTCTATGACATCATTGAAATTGATATCATTCATTCTCTGATTCTTGAAATATTCATAAAATCTGTCGTTATCGTAGATATTCTGTTTCGCCATATTGATATCCCATCGCCTCTGCTACTGTTTGAGCCTTATCCTCTCCCGTAAGCAATCCGAGTAAGCTGAATGCAACAAATGGCGCTGTCTGAGGACAGAAGCTCGTTATCACATTACCATCCATAACGATACTCTGATCAGGAATTACATCTGCGCCAAAATCCGCCAGCTGTTTTTGCCTTCTGCCATCACCCAGATGGTATGTTGTAGCTTTCCTGCCCTTAAGGATACCGCTTGCTCCAAGCGGCAATGCTCCTACACAGACCGAGACTATATATTTACAACGTTTATTAAAGTCTCTTATCAGTTCAAGGAACCGTTCGCTGTAAGCTTCCTCATAAAAGCCATATTCCTCAAATCCACCGGGAATAATAAGAGCATCATACTCATCAATATCTATTTCATCAAATACCTTGTCAACCGTGATACAGACTTCGAAAGCTGATGTTACGTTCTTATAAAAGCCTGCCATTATCACTTCAACATCGATACCGTAATCGTTCCTTGCCCATCCCATAACATCAATAAATGGAGCAAATTCCATCATCTCAAAACCTTTACAGCAAAACAGCAACAATCTCATACAATTCTCCTGAATAACATGAATACTAAAAGATCATACAGTAAAGCTTTCAGTCTTTAAGTCGCAGTAATATCTGCCCTTAACAGCCGTAAACTTTAAAACACAATAATCTGGATCTGTCACTCCTTTCTTGTAAAATATCGTATCGCCCTTTTTCCAGATCATGTTCTTTGATTCCTGATCAGTTAATACTTCCATATTTCCGGTAAGCATCACCCCTACATATCTCACCAGCCCCTTGTGGTAGAAGTATATACTTGCCTTGGGATTTTCTAAAAACTGCTTAACTCTGAGCGATGATGTATTTGTGGAAAAATAGAATTCTTTTAATCCTGATCGTTTTCTTGGCGTTAACATTGCCTTGATATTCGGGAATCCTTCGTCATCTACAGAACATATAAAACTGACTTTTTGTTTATCGATAAATTCTTCTATCTTATTTAATTCCATTATATTTCTCTTTTCGTATTTCCATCTCTATAACATTAAACGGCTTTTTCTCAACTGTTTCTCTGTCAACAAATCCAATCCTCTTATAACAGTTATGAGCAATGTCATTGTTTTCAAAAACACCTATCGTCACAACATCTACATCAAATATCTCAAACGCATATTTCAGTCCGACTCTTAGCATTTCACTGCCGTATCCTTTTGCACGCATGGAATCATCAACAATAACCCATCCAAAGCGAAGTATCTTATTATTCCCGTTAAGATAACGCATTATGAAATGACCTACAACTCTGTTCTCATCATCAATAGCGACCCACGGATAGAAATTGTCAGGCTCTGCGCAGTCACCGTTTTTTACACGGTATTTTTTATCTATGATCTCAGCACTTATCGGGAAATCACCGAAAAGCTCACCGCCCCACATAGTGAATACATCCTTATTCTTTATCCAGTTTGCAATGACATGTGAATCACACTCTTTATACGGTCTAAGTCTCAGCATTTATATATTTCCTTTACAGTTCATCAGAGTCTATTCAGATTTTTCCAATCCGCACTCCGAGCAGTATTTTCTGTTATTCTTCGTTCCGCAGTTTTGACAGAACCATGTTTCGGTATCAAGTGATGAATAGTTTGCACTCCAGGCTTCACTTAAGACTCTGCCTATGGAATCGAACGCTTCTCTTGAATCCTCCGGCATATCATCCGAAGTAACCCTTTTAAGCTCCCCTTCGTTCATAAACTTAACCACGTATCTTTTTCCGTTCAGTCCCCTTCCGTCTTTCCACGTGATCATCTTGTACTTTTTTACAAGATCCATACAATCGTTAAGCACTGATGAAGGAACAATACAGAAATTCATTTTCTCCTCTTTATCCTCCCACTTGCTGTAGCTTGCAAGTACCAGTCTGTTATCGGTATATTTATACAGGCAATACTCATCATATCCGTCACCGTCGACAGTTGCTACGACTGCCTCATAATAATCAAACACAAGATTCTCGTTTGTAATGCACTCCTCGGGGGAAGACGGCACCTGATCGGCTGGCTCGATTACACCTGGATCCATTTCCATGGAATTTCTTGATTTTACACTCAGCTTAACATCATGTGCAGGCATCTTAAAACTGAATACATATCCGTGGTTATTGTCAAATTCCTGCTTAAGTTTTACATCATCACTGTCAGTATAGAAGCTGTAATCCGTATCTGTTGCGATCATATCATAGGTAACCGTTACATCTTCACCCTCTGCATATGATGTTTTTTCGGATTTAAATCCATATCCGTCAAAATCAATGTTGTACCTGGTCTTACCGCATCCAAACAAACTAAGCATAAGCAATACCCCTGTTATCAATCCAAATATCTGTTTTTTCATATATCCCAAACCACCCATACAGCAAGTTTTTCGTTTTCAAAGCATTTCGTATCGATCAACACACAAATCAATTCTATCATATTTGACCATCAAAAAAACAGAAGGTTGTTTCACCTTCTGTTTTATAGACTCAGTCATTAAATACATATCTCATCTGATACCATACGATATTGCCGTGTACAGATGAGGATATCCCCTCGTTGATAAAACCAAGCTTTTCATAAAAGGGGATGAGTTTCTCCTTGCATGTAAGTACGACACCCTTTCTTTTCTGTGCTTTTGCTTCTTTGATCACGTGATCGATAAGAGTTGAGGCATACCCGTGATTCCTGTACTTTTGAAGTGTATTTATACCAAATATCATCTGCCAGTCGCCTGATTCATCATGCATATTTGGAGAGTCGTACATTTCATCTTTAAGGTCTCTTTCATTTGTAACAAAACCGTCAATGAAAGATATGAGAAGATCATCCTCAAATAAAAGCCAGAAATGTTCAGGATAGTATAGCAGTCTTCCTTTGAAGGCTTCCATGCTTGCAGCTTCATTTGCAGGAAAGCATAATGCCTCGAGTCCTGAGATCTTGTCAATATCATCTATAGTCGCATTTCTAATAGTGATCATATCTGTACTTGCCAAGATCACTTGTACATATTCGTACTTAAGTATTTCATTCCGTCATCGGGGAAGATCACAACTATGTTCTTGCCTTCATTCTCGCTTCTGAGTGCAAGCTGCTTTGCTGCCGTAAGAGCAGCCGCTGCAGATGCTCCTAAAAATACTCCGTCTGACTTTGCCACTTCTCTGGCCGTTTCGTATGCATCAACTCCGCTTACATTTATCATCTCATCATATTTGAAATTACGTCTCACAATGAAAGGATGTGTTACACCGTCTTCTTTTTCAACTATTACAACTCCGTCAATCGTTGCAGGTGCATCCGGCACGTATGAAAGCGAATCCGGCGTAGGCTGAACTGCTACGATCTTAACTCCGTCCACGTGATCCTTAAGATATGTACCTACACCCGCAAGAGTACCAGCGGTTCCTGCTAACATAACAGCAATATCGATCTTTCCGTCCGTATCCTCAACAAGTTCCGGGCCTGTCGTCTTGTAATGAGCTATAGGATTGTTCTCATTAAATAACTGAGCCACATAGTAATAGCCCTGCTCTTTGGCATAGTTTGCGACAGATTCCATAAGCTTTACCGGAGCAAATCCAAATTCCTTGATTATCTCAGCAGCATGAGGTATATCATTTATACCTCTTACATCTGCTCCGTACGCTTTCATTATCTGTATTCTTTCAGGTGTGCATCCCGGCTCCATAAATATGATAAGAGGATGTTTCTTTGCAGCGCAGAATGCTGCAAGGGCTATTCCGGTATTTCCGCTCGTAGTTTCTATCACGGTCTGACCGGGCTTTAATTCTCCGCTTGCTTCTGCTCCTTCGAGCATTGAAAGGGCCGCTCTGTCTTTTACACTTCCTGAAGGGTTGAAAGACTCGAGTTTTCCGAGTATCTTTGCTTTCAGATCGTTATTGCTCTCAAAATTCACCAGTTCTAAAAGAGGGGTGTGTCCAACCAGTTGCGAAATACTTGTATATATCTTACTCATTTTTTGTTTCTCCTTTATGTTTAATCATTAAATTCAAATATCTGTGTTATTCTTTTACCTTCCAGTGCGCCATATAAAGATACAAGAGCACTTGCCGCTCCTGCACTACCCAGATAGAGTCCTATGTGTGCATCCACATTCCATGGCAGTACTCTGGTCCAGGCATTGTACCATCTTGTCCCTTCATCATTTTTAAATGCATCACCTAACAGCTTGTCAGCAACACCGATCGCCCTTGTTTTATAGGATTCATCCTTTATCAGACCTATGCCATCCACAAAGTGGAGCAGTACTCCGGCAGAACCGCAGCATATGCAGTCGTTCCAGTATCCGGGTGATCTTTTGTATGTAACGCCTGCTCTGTCAAGAGCATTTGACAATCTCTTGTAAAACTGCAGATATCGTTCATCCTTAGTTGCCTTATATAATTCCTTAGCTACTATCGCATCTCCTGCCGGTCCGTGACACATGCTCAGATAAAATACATCGAAATTATTATCACCCTCTGGCAGATAAAGATAAGGAACAATTGATGCATCATCGTTATTGATCGCGATATTTTCCAAAAACCTGAATCCTGCCTTTGCCAGTTCAAGATATTTCTCGTCTTTGGTGGTTTCATAGTAAAGCGTAAGCAGATACACTATTCCAGCCGTGCCATGTGCAAAATTCGGGAGGATACCTCCTGCAGGCAGTTCAGGAAAATAATCATGTATATCAAAGAATTTCCAGTATGTTGTACCATCCTCATTATCTGTTTTAAATGTTATGATGTAATCCAGAAATTCCTTTGCATAATCAACATATCTCTGTTTGCCTGTGATCCTGGCAAGATATAGCCAGTATGCGATGACGCTGCCGTCACCCATGTAATCCACAAGCCCTTCCCAGTGAATGTATCCGTTTTCTCTCACTGCATGTTTATAAACTATATCACCAGCATTTATCGCGTATTCATGATACCTTACATCACCGGTCTTCTTAAACAGAGCTTCCGTAAAGAATCCCTCGCCTGTAAGTCCGCCGTGGATACCGGGCTTTATATTGTTTTCGTTAAATGTATTTAGCAGATACTCGCCTGCCTGTATTGCCTCATCAAGATATTTTTCATTTTCAGTTGCTTCATAAAGCTGAATAAAGAAAAGACCTACTCCTGCAGCTCCGGAATAAATGCTTCTGTCGGTCATCTTCTGAGCCAGGTCATCGCCTTCCTTTGAGCCGGCACCGCTGCTTATCTCCCAACACTTGTAAGCGCCTTTTATTACTTCATATTTTTTTATCCATCTTGCCACATCTATGGCAGTCTCAAGATAGTCACTTGCAGTATTCTTTCTGTATACGCTTATTTTCACCGGATCAGACATGTGAATATCTCCTTTCGTTTTATTTACCCATCTGTTTGGTGGGTTATAGGAGAATAGTATCATTCTAGATCATTCTTGTATAATCAGTATTTCCTATTATGTGCGATAACTTTTGTTTATTTCCGATAGTATTTATTCCAGCATTAAAAAACGCTTCTCATTTGATCAGAGAAGCGTAACAGCACTAAACATTATCGGCATATAAACATTCCGTATTCCTTTGGAAGATCTATCGTTCCAAAAGAAACATGTTCATAAAGTATGTCTCTTATCCTGTCATCGGAAAGATCAAGAACAGCTTTAAACGAAGAAAGGCTTTTAAGATATGTGACAAGATCCTCCATGTCGGTTATATGCAAAGAATCTTCATAGATCAGAGGAGTTACCGATTCAAAATGTCTGCTCAGTTTGTCATAACCGTTTTGCATCGTAAAATTGTGGTTGGGATTAAATTTCTCTCCTGAAAGCTTAAACCAGTCAGCAAGAATGTCGGTAAAGTTATTCTCGCCAAACGTTGCACAGTAGAATATCCCGTCATCTTTTAAGACTCTTCGTACCTCGTATAGCCCTCTGTCAAGATCAGGCACATGATAAAGCATGGCATTGGCGATAACAACATCAAAAAGATCATCCTCAAAGTTCAGATTCTGAATATCCTCTATCTGATAGATAACGTTATCATACTGCCCGATATTTTCTTTTGCCGTTTTTATCATGCCTTCAGACATGTCTGTTAAAAACAGTTCTTCACATCTTGTAATAACGTCATCATGACTAAGCCATAACCCGCCTGAGCCGCATCCGATCTCAAGAACTTTAAAGCCTTCACGTATATCATAATTTGATATCAGCCAGTTAAGATATCCCTGCCTGTTTGTTGAATACCTGTCATGAAATGATATCCTTATATCTAAGCCTTTTGAAGTAGCATACTGATCCTTTACCGCCAAAGAATCGTTTGGTCCCAGTCCCTGCATATGATTTCTCCATTTTCATCAAAGATTTATAGCATACATCTGAAGATCCTCATCAAACGTATCGCTGTGAAACTCGTTTTTCAATACACCATTGCAGTTAAGGATGACGCCTGCGGAAGCTATGTTTTCTTTATCGCATGATATAAGTACTTCCCTGATCCCGATAGTCTTGCAAACCTTTAGAGCCTCAGAAAGCATATCCGTAGCATAATGCTTTCGTCTCTGTGTCGGTCTTACGGAATACCCTATATGTCCTGCCTCGTTCTTTAAAAAATCATTAAGTGCCAGTCTGATATTGACCATCCCCACTATCTGGTCATCTTCTTCTCTGACATAGAAGTATGTAAGAGAGGGCACCCTGGGCTTTTTGATATTTGCTATATCCATATCTTTAAGTATCTTTTCAAGCCACAACTCATATGTCTCTTCTTCCAGATATCTATCCAGACTGCCGCTGCCGTTTATCTCAGAGCCGTACTCAATAAACTCATTTATATAATCGATCGCTTTTTCTTTATATGAAATATTTGGAAAAACTAATCTCATGCCTGCTTCCTTTTCATGCTGGTTGTCAACAGATCTTCTGCCTATCCTCTAGCGCCTGTCTTTATGAATTCTATAAGTTTTTCGACATCATCAAAGTCATCGTAATCACCGATTATTCCCTCTCGATGATATACGATCCCGTCTTTTTCATTTCTCTCAAGACAGTCCATAAGCTGATCTGCTCCGTATCTTTTTGCAAACAGCGTAAAACCATATGGCTTGATCTTTGAGAACATGCCTTTTTCACATTTATCATCACACTCATAGCAATGCTCGATTTTCTTATTGATCGAACACTTTCTGTTCTCACACCACTGCGAGCCCGGACATTCTCCCGAGTTGCATCCGTGGCAATGATCATTCTCGCTGCAAAGACAGCATGCCAGTCCGCATCTGGCTATACCCATCTCTCTTTTCATTGATCCCCCTTTTCATCAAATACTATCCTGTGACAGCATATATCATTTCCCGAAAGGATAGATCCCTTGCATTCTATTGTAAACTTCCTGTCTGTCACAAGATCCTTAAACACGCATATCATGCTCTGTCTTGAGCACTCGCACAGTCTGTTTGATCTGATATTAGCCTGCGTATGCAGCGGACAGTCGCAGTTTGTAAAGATCAGTTCGTATACCTTTCCAGGTTCGATCACTCTTCCCTTTACATTCTTCTTTTCCCCTACGCGCTTAAAGAATGTATCAAGATTACTCTCACATTCCTCAAACAGGTCTCTGTACAGATACTTAAGGGCATCAAGAGAGCATCTTTTTGCACAATCCTCAAACAGTCTTGAACACTCCTTTATATCCATCTTTTCAAGACCCGCATTAAATGCATTAAACCAGTCGTTAAAGAATTCATTATCCATTTTGAGCTTTCCTCATTCTTTTATTGCTGACAGATGATGCCACTTTTATTTCCAATATTCGATCGGTTCCTGATATCCTGTCACTTAGGATAAAAATGATCAAGCTATTCACCCTCGATCCACTGATGCATGCCGCTCCCGAATGTCTCATTCGGCCTGTCTATAAATCCAAACTTTTCGTAAAACTTTTCTTTTCCCTTTGCCGCCAAAAGGCTGACCATGATCCTGTATCCCGGCTTTAGAGTCTGCTTTATTCTGACAAGCAGATCATTCATTATTATCCGGCCAAGACCTCTTTTCTGATACTCGGGTCTGACGATTATATCTGCGATAAAGACCACGTATCCGTGATCCCATATGGCTCTTCCGATACCGACAGCCTTTCCTTTATCTCTTATACAGCACAAAAAGGAAGTGTGTTTCAGGCCTTCCTTTGCCTCCTCAATGGGAAATGTGCTCCACCCGACCGATCTGCGCATATCAAGGTATTCATCCGGGCTTATTTGATTCGTTATCTCATATTCATTATTCATCATTTGTACATTACCGTTATAAAAGGATCATTGGGACAGATCAAAATCATATTCTCCATCTTTAAATATCATTTACTATCATTCTAACAAAAAACCCCGAAAAAGACATCAGTCCTTTCCAGGGTCATTTATGCAATAATATCCAATGCAATAAAAATCTGCTCTATAAGAATTCTATGGTTCCCGGAGGCTTGCTCGTAAGATCATAGAATACTCTGTTTACGCCTCTTACCTCGTTTATGATACGGCTCATCACTCTTTGAAGCACTTCAAACGGTATATCGCATGCCTCAGCTGTCATGAAATCAACAGTCTTTACCGCTCTTAGAGCTATAGCATAATCAAAAGTCCTCTCATCACCCATTACACCAACGGAACGCATATTTGTAAGTGCCGCAAAATACTGATTGGGCATCCATTCGGGATCTTTGCCGTTTGTCGTTTTATACTCTTTTGCCGCAGTGTCTACCTCGTCACGATAGATGGCATCTGCATCCTGCACTATCCTTACCTTGTCAGCGGTTATCTCATCCGCGATCCTTACGCCGAGTCCCGGGCCGGGGAATGGCTGTCTGAAAACAAGCCTTTCAGGGAGTCCGAGTTCAAGACCTGCCTGACGCACTTCATCCTTGAACAGGTCTCTTAAGGGTTCTATTATCTCTTTAAAGTCAACAAAATCAGGAAGACCTCCGACATTGTGATGAGACTTGATAACAGCGCTTTCTCCGCCAAGACCGCTCTCCACAACATCGGGATAGATGGTTCCCTGTGCAAGATAATCCACTGCGCCTATCTTCTTTGCTTCTTCCTCGAATACCCTTATGAATTCCTCTCCGATTATCTTTCTCTTGCTCTCGGGATCGAGTACACCAGAAAGCTTCTTATAATATCTTTCCTGAGCATTTACACGGATGAAATTAAGATCAAAGTCTCCTTTGGGGCCGAATACTGCCTCGACTTCATCTCCCTCGTTCTTTCTTAATAGGCCGTGATCAACAAATACGCATGTAAGCTGTTTGCCTATAGCCTTTGACAAAAGGCCTGCTGCCACAGAAGAATCTACACCGCCGGAAAGAGCAAGCAACACCTTGCCGTCTCCTACCTTTTCGCGGATATTTTTTATCGAACTCTCAACAAATGAGTCCATCCTCCAGTCACCCGCACATCCGCAAATATTTCTTACATAGTTGTAAAGCATATCCTTGCCTCTGGGCGTATGAAGGACCTCGGGATGAAACTGTATAGCATACAGTTTTCTGGAAAGATCCTGCGCTGCCGCAACAGGACAGTCAGCTGTATGGGCTATTATCTCAAATCCGGGTGCTATCTTAGATATATAGTCGAAATGGCTCATCCAGCAGAGGGTCTCATGATCGTCATGTCTGTGATCGTCATATATAATGCCTTCAATGTCCGAGCACTTGTCTCCGATACCATGGAAGAGTCCACTCTTTCTGTTTATGAAGACCTTTGTCTTTCCGTATTCTCTGTTCTGGGCTCTTTCAACCTTTCCGCCGAGAACATGCATCATAAGCTGCGCGCCATAGCACAGACCAAGAACCGGGATTCCCAGTTCAAAGAGCTGTCTGCTGTATGTAGGTGCTCCCTCTTCATAGCAGCTGTTTGGTCCGCCAGTAAGTATGATACCCTTGGGATTTAACTGCTTTATCTTTTCTATATCAGTCTTGTATGAATATATCTCGCAATAAACATTACACTCCCTTACACGTCTAGCCACAAGCTGATTGTACTGTCCTCCAAAATCAAGGACTATGACCTTTTCTCTTTCCATCAAGTGTTCCTTTCCCTAAATTCAAAGAAAACGCCAAAGCGTTTTCCTTAAATCAGTCCACTATTCTTCTTACAGCGAGTATCTCTCTGTAAGTTGCACTTCCTATCTTTATTCCCGTAGCGGGAGTGGATGCATGTACTATCTGTCCGTTGCCTATATAGATGGCTACATGACCTGCATAGCACAGGATATCACCGGGCTGAGCCTCTGCATACGTAACGCCTGTGCCTGCGCTTCTCTGAGAAGTAGAGCTTCTCGGCAGAGAATATCCGAATGCCTGATATACAGACATTGTAAATCCGGAACAGTCTGCCCCGTCAGTTAGGCTCGTTCCGCCGGCGACATAAGGGTTTCCTATGAATTTACATGCATAGTTTGCTATTTCCTTGCCTTTGGCGCTTCCGCTTGAATTGTTTACAACAGTTGCAGCCTCTTCCTTCTTGCTTTCAGAAGATGAGCTGCTGTTATTCGACGCTTTTGATGCTTCCTCGGCCTTTTTTCTGGCTTCTTCGGCTTTTCGGCGTTCTTCCTCTGCTTTTCTTCTGGCTTCTTCCTCAAGCTTTCTTATCTGATTGTTCTGCTGCTTGATCTGAGCCTTGTAAGCCGCCGCTTCCTGCTTTGCCTTTGCTATCTGATTATCATAATCCTCCGCCTCCTCTTTCTTTTCGGTAAGCAGAGTATTTAACTCGTTCTTTTCTTCTTCGAGTTCAAAATGAGCAGTCTCAAGCTCTTCCTGTTTTTCTTCAAGAGCGATCTTGGCTGCTTCCACTGCATCCTTCGCAGCGATAAATTCGTTCAGTTTCTGTCTGTCATAGGTATACATCTCGTCAATGTATTCAGCCTTGTTGACAAGATCTCCCATTGTCTTGGATTCAAAAAGAAGCTGGGCATAGGTGGCATCGCCCTTTTCATACATGAATTTGATCCTGGCCTTCATCGCCTCATACTGAGCATTCATCACCTCAATGGCATCTTCAAGCTCAGCCTTTTTGACTTCTATCTCGGCCTCGATATCCGATATCTCGTCTTCAAGGATGCTTATGGATGTCATTACCTCAACCAGCTCATCATCGATCTGTTCGATCTCGTCAGTGATGCCTTTTCTGACCTCTGTAAGCTCAGAAATGTTCTCATTTGCCTGATCGAGCTGCTTTTGAGTCTCCTGCTTCTGCTTCTTGATATCATCTATCGTGGTCGCATAAACACCAGAGGTAACGCTCAAACTCAATATTAAGATTAGTGCCAGAGCCTCTTTTAATCTCTTCATTCTTAAAAAAGTACCTCTCTGCATCCCATGCCTTAGGATGTTTTAGAGCTGATAGAAACCAACCTTCTTATACACCTTGCGAAGTGTCTTGTTTGCTATGTATGAAGCCTTGTCGGCTCCCTCTTTATATACGGAGTCAAGATAAGCCTTGTCAGCAATTAGCCTCTTGGCTTCTTCTCTTATCGGAGTGAGCGTCTCAACGACAGCCTCACCTACTGCAGGCTTGAACACGCCGTAGCCCTGTCCCTCGAATTCCTTTTCAATCTCATCATAGCTCTTGCCGGTGATGGTTGAATATATAGCCATGAGGTTGGCTACTCCGGGCTTGTTTTCCTTATCATAATGAACACATCTTTCAGTATCCGAATCCGTAACGGCGCGCTTGAACTTCTTCATGATCACATCTGGCTCATCCATAAGAAATACACAGCCGTTGGGTTCTGATTTTGACATCTTTGAACCGGGTGTGGTAAGTCCGTAGATACGTGCTCCTACCTTGCTGATATACGGTTCGGGCACACGGAACACGTCTCCGTAGATATTGTTGAAACGTATTGCCAGATCACGTGTAAGCTCAACGTGCTGCTTCTGATCCTCTCCGACAGGTACGTAGTGGGGCTGATATAAAAGTATGTCAGCTGCCATCAGTGACGGATATGTAAACAGTCCCGCATTGATGTTGTCCTTATGCTTCTCAGATTTATCCTTAAACTGGGTCATGCGGCTGAGTTCACCGAACATCGTATAGCAGTCAAGGACCCATCCAAGCTGTGCATGAGCAGGCACATGTGACTGTAAGAACAGCGTGTTCTTCTCAGGATCAAGACCGCATGCTATATAAAGAGCAAGCATCTCTATTGATCTTCTTCTTAATTCCTTCGGATCCTGTCTTACCGTTATGGTATGAAGGTCAGCCATGAAATAATAGCACTCAAATTCATTGACACGGTCTGCCCAGTTCTTAATTGCTCCGAGGTAGTTTCCAAGGTGCAGATCTCCGCTGGGCTGTATGCCGGAGAGCATTATCTTCTTTTCTGAATCCATATATATACTCCTATCTATTTCCTTATAATTCACAGTTATTTACTGTTCTGGGGAAGGGAATCACGTCTCTGATATTTCCCATGCCTGTCAGATACATGATGCATCTCTCAAAACCGAGTCCGAATCCTGCATGTCTTGCAGAACCGTATTTTCTCAGATCGAGATAGAAATCATAATCTTCCTTGTTAAGACCCATCTCTTCCATGCGCTTTTCAAGAAGCTCATAGTTGTCTTCACGCTGAGAACCGCCTATGATCTCACCTATTCCGGGTACGAGACAGTCACATGCAGCTACAGTCTTTCCGTCTTCATTCAGCTTCATATAGAATGCCTTTATATCCTTCGGATAATCGGTTACGAATACGGGTCTCTTGAATTCCTTCTCGGTAAGGTATCTCTCATGCTCTGTCTGAAGATCGCATCCCCAGAATACCTTGTAATCAAATTCATCGTTGTGCTTTTCAAGGATCTTGATTGCATCCGTGTATGTAACACGTCCGAAATCACTGTTTACGACATGCTCAAGGCGCTCGATGAGTCCCTTGTCGACAAAGCTGTTAAAGAAGTTCATCTCTTCAGGACAGTTGTCAAGCACGTATCTGATAACATATTTAAGCATGGCTTCTGCACACATCATGTCATCTTTAAGATCTGCAAAGCACATCTCGGGTTCTATCATCCAGAATTCGGCTGCGTGACGTGTCGTATTCGAATTCTCTGCACGGAATGTAGGTCCGAATGTATAAACGTTCTTGAATGCAAATGCATAGGTCTCAACATTTAACTGTCCGCTTACAGTAAGGTTTGTAGGCTTGTTGAAGAAATCCTGTGCATAATCAACCTTTCCTTCTTCGGTAAGAGGAAGATTGTTCATATCCATTGTAGTAACCTGGAACATCTCGCCTGCACCTTCGCAGTCGCTTCCTGTGATTATCGGTGTATGAACATATACAAATCCTCTCTCCTGGAAGAACTTGTGTATAGCATAGGCAGCTACAGATCTTACTCTGAATACGGCCTCGAATGTGTTTGTTCTTGCTCTTAAATGAGAGATTGTACGAAGATATTCAAATGTATGTCTCTTCTTCTGAAGCGGATAATCGGGAGTTGATTCTCCTTCAATGACTATCTCGCTTGCCTGCATCTCAAACGGCTGCTTTGCATCGGGTGTGGCAACTATCTTGCCCTTTGCGATCACGGCAGAACCGATATTTAACTTTGTGATCTTGTCAAAATTGTCAAGCTGATCTGCATATACAACCTGCAGAGCCTCAAAAAAAGTACCGTCATTTATAACAAGGAAACCGAAGCTTTTGGAGTCTCTGTTACCTCTTACCCATCCGCCGATGGTCACCTCCTTGTCAAAGTATTGCTCTTTGTTTCGAAACAGTTCCTTAATGTTTGTAAGATCCATAATAAAATCCTCTTTCCATATTATTCAGAGACAGAATCCGCCGTCTGAACCGGCGGTACTATCTTGGCATTTTCCTTTATGATCTCAAGTGCTTTTCTGTTGATCAGATAAGACTTGTACTCATCAATGTTGTAATTCTCCTTGAATTCCTCTACAGAAGTAACTCCGTAGTTTTCAAGGTTTGCGGCGATATCCTCCTCGACCATTTTGTCTGTGACTTTTTCGCCCGCGTTCTTAAGTATCATTCCGCTTGCCAGATCGATCTGAACAGCCTGCATCGCGCTGTCCTCTACATGCTTGTAATAAGCAGCCGTATCCGCAAATCCGTAGTATCCTGTAACGAATGTATCAAGATCCACTCCGAACTGGGCAGCATACTGTGAATCCATGTTTATAACATTGTCATAGTAGTACTTATATCTGTCCTCGGGAATCTCATCAGTGAAATCACATATCTCGATCATCTTCTGCATTGCAGAATTGTTAAGCTGTGTCTCATAGTCATTCTGGGCCTCTATCTCAAGCTGCTGTCTCATGTATGTCTTTAACCCGTCGATCGTATTAACGTTTTCAATACCGAGTCCGGCTACATATTCATCCGTAAGCTCCGGTATCTGCTTTTCCTTTATGGAATTGAGCACAACCGTAAACACAGCTTCCTTGCCTGCAAGCTGCTCTGCAGGATACTCAGCAGGGAATGTAACGGTGATATCCCTTGTTTCTCCGGAATTCATACCGATGAGCCCTTCCTCGAAACCGGGAATGAACATGCCGGAACCTATCTCAAGGTCATAACCCGGCTCGCCCATGTTTGAACCGCCGTCAAATTTCACTCCGTCGATCTTTCCTTCGTAATTTATATTTGCGATATCTCCGTTCTTTAATGCACGACCCGAAACTTCAACGTCTTCCATTGAATTTGCGAGATTTGACTGTATCCTGTTATCAACCATCTCGTCCGTGACTTCTCTGAGCGTGGCTTCAAGGGTAAGATTGCTGTAGTCGCTTATTGCTGTGATGTACTTCTCCGGATTAAGATCTGCTACGGCATCACTTGATATGGAGCAGGCACTCATGCACACTAAGCTTGCGGCAACAGTAAGTACTGCCATTAATTTCTTTTTCATAATAAACTCCGCTTTCTATTACATATATTTATAATAACACATCCTATATTTATACCATACTTTCGGGTGTTATTAAAGTGTTTCTTGCCTTTCGTCTTATAAAATGATAGAATTTGAGAAGTCTTTGATTTAATTAAGGAGGTTACACGTTGAAAACAGCTACAATAGTTTCGCTGATAATCATAGCGATCCTGATAATCGCGATCGTAGTTTTATATTTCCTCGGCAAGAAAGCTCAGAAGAAGCAGGCTGAGCAGAAAGAGGCTATCGACGCAGCAAAACAGTCCGTATCGATGTTAATAATCGACAAGAAACGCATGAAATTAAAGGATGCAGGCTTCCCTCAATATGTCGTTGATCAGACACCCAAGATCATGCGTAATTCAAAGGTACCAGTTGTTAAGGCAAAGATCGGACCTCAGATAATGACTCTGATCTGTGACGAGAACATATTTGAGGATGTTCCCGTTAAAAAGGAAGTAAAGGCCAGCGTAAGCGGCATGTACATCACGGAAGTCAAGGGACTTCACGGAAAGCCGATCGTTCGTGAGCAGAAAAAGAAGAGCCGCTTTAAGAGAGCTCTCGAGGCTGCACAGGAAAAGGCCGGAGCAAAGCCAATAAAGTAGATAAGAAAAGGAATCGTATCACGATTCCTTTTCTTTTATCCTTATATTTATATGACAGTCCGCCATATATTCATAGTTCATGTCTAAAACGTAATCTATATCGAGACTTATCGCATGATCGGTCTCGACACATGAAATGTTCTTTGTCCTGAATCCAAGCGTGAAGCCGCCAAACTGTGTATCATAGTTGGTCAGCTTTTTTGCGCCCATCTTAAAGGGCATCTCAACATTGACAGCACCCCTCTTGGTAACAACGACTTCGTTAAAACCGATCTTTATGAGACATTTGGTCGTTTCGTCCGTCCCCTCGGTATTCTCGTTATACATCACATAACGCTTTCCGTCACGTTCAAAAAATCGCCCCTCGTGTTCGCTTGTGATACTTTCTCTCTCAGAGTCCTTGCCTATCTGCAGACCCTTTATCGAGATGATGACTTCTTCTTTCATATCAGTTACCCTTTTCGGACCTGATCTGATTTATGATCGAAGCCTCCTGGTTCTTGATATGGACAGAAATCTGCTTTGTCGCATCCTCTATATCGCCCTTTATTATGGCATCATAGATCTGCCTGTGTTCCAAAACAAGCTTTTCATGTCCGGACTTGTCCTTGATATATTCGAATCTGTAGCGGTACATCTGCTCGGCAAGATTGTTTACCATCTGACCAAGTCTCATATTTCCGGTGGAATCAAATATCGCATCATGAAATGCCACATCCGCACGTGCTATCAGTGATGCATCATCAGTTCCCGCAAGCTGTTCGAACTCAAGCATCTTTTCTTTCAGCATCTCTTTCTGGTCATAGCTTATTCTCTTGCAGGCAAGCTCAACCGCAAGCTTTTCAAGCGCCAGTCTTACCTCTAAAACATCGGTCAGGCTCTTTTCGGTGATGCTTGCAACCTGTGCACCCTTTCTGGGAACCATGATTACAAGTCCTTCAAGCTCCAGCTGTCTTATGGCTTCTCTTATTGGTGTTCTCGATACTCCAAGCTTATTTGCCAGATGTATCTCCATAAGTCTCTCTCCGGGTTTTAATTCACCCGTGAGTATTGCCTGTCTTAATGTCTTAAACACCACGTCTCTTAGTGGTAAAAAAGCATCCTGCATATAATTTTCCATATGCCGCTTCCTTTCATGAAAATCTCATTATTCTATGATACAGGTCTTATCTGAGAACGAAGTTACGCATCCGAATGCGACCTCGCCGGTATCTAACACTGCCCTGCATGCCTTATTGGCCTTTTCCTCATCATCAAACAGGGCAAATACGGTAGGTCCGCTGCCGCTCATGAGCGAATTGAGGGCTCCCATGCTTTTAAGCTTTTCCTTTAGCATCGCTATTACCGGATATTTCTTCTCAGTTACATTTTCCAGGATATTTTCCATGCACGAGGATATCTTTAAAAGATCTCCTTCATCTATGCCTTTTAACATCGTGTCTATGTCCGGATGATCTTTGATAGTATCTACATGAAGGTTTTCATATACATACTTGGTTGAGACACTTATATGCGGTTTTGCAACCACAACAAAGCACTGCGGTGCATCCTTTAGCTTTGTGAGCTTCTCGCCTATTCCTTCAGAAAGCTGTGTGCCTCCCTCTATGCAGTAAGGTACATCCGCTCCGATCCTTACTCCGATCTCCTTTAGCTTTTTATTGTCAAAGTTAAGATCAAACATTCTGTTTAATGCCACAAGAGTTGCTGCAGCATCCGTGCTTCCGCCTGCCATTCCTGCCGCTATCGGGATATTCTTTACAAGCCTTATATCAAGTCCCCTGTTAATCTTGCCCTCATCCATGATCAGTTTTGCAGCCTTGTATATAAGGTTGTTCTCATCACACTCAAGGGACTCGCTGTTGCAGCTTATCCTTATTTTTCCATCGTCTGTCTGCTCAATATATAATTCATCACACAGCTTGAGAGTCTGCATGATCATTCTCACTTCATGATATCCGTCATCACGTCTTCTTATGACATCAAGTCCAAGGTTCACCTTGGACATCGCACTGATCTTCAAAAAATCACCACCTGTTTTGTACTGGATTGTATATTGTGTACAATATACAAAGATTGTACTAAAAAAAATACAATAAATCAATGATTCTGATTAAAGAAATAATAAAGATATTCCGATATAACGATTACAAGGAGGTGTCGATATGAATGTGAACGGAGTTACAAGCGGTGTTTCTGCGTATAGTAACTACACTTCTGCACCCAAGACTGATGCTGCAGCACCCGCAGAGGAAACAAAGGCTTCTTCTGCTGAGCAGGGCGTTATCTACGAGCCCAGCAATCAGACTGTAGAAGACAGTGCAAAGAAGACATATACGCCAAACACAGAACTTATCAACAAGCTCAAGGCAGACGCTGATGAGCGTACAAGCCAGTTAAGAAGTCTTGTTGAAAAGCTTATTACCGGTCAGGGAAATGCCATCGGTAACAGTGATGATATCTGGAGTTTCTTAAGAACAGGAAACTTTACCGTAGATGCCGAGACAAAGGCTCAGGCGCAGAAGGATATCGCCGAAGACGGATACTGGGGTGTTGAACAGACCTCAAGCCGTATTCTTGATTTCGCAAAAGCCTTAAGTGGTGGAGATCCGAGCAAGATTGAAAAGCTCAGAGATGCCTTTAAGAAAGGCTTTGAACAGGCTACAAAGACATGGGGCGATACTCTTCCTGATATATCTCAGAGAACATATGAAGCTACCATGAAGAAGTTTGATGACTGGGCAAACGAGGGAAAGATCCAGGATCAGACATGATATTGACTATTTGCAAGATGGTTGATAAATAATGAGCGGAGTTGTTTTTTACAACTCCGCTCTTTTTGTTTCTTATTTAACGCATCCGATGATATCTTTTATGTCTTCAATCTTGTTCTTATCAAGGAATGCCTCTATTCCGTCGACAAGCTCCTGTGTAAGATATGGATTCACAAAGTTCATGGCACCCGCGGCAACAGCCGTGGCACCGGCCATGAGAAATTCGATCGCATCCTCTCCGTTGGCTATGCCGCCCATTCCTATGATAGGAATCTTTACTGCCTGTGCACACTGATAAACCATTCTTACGGCTATGGGCTTTATTGCAGGGCCTGACATTCCGCCAGTCTTGTTTGCAAGAACAAAACTTCTTTTATTTATATCGATCTTCATTCCCGTTATCGTGTTGATAAGCGATATCGCATCCGCTCCGGCTGCCTCTGCAGCTCTTGCCATCTCGGTTATGTCCGTTACATTCGGACTCAGTTTCATGATGACAGGCTTTTTAGCTATCGATCTTATCTGTTTTGTTATATCAAATACGGAATCAGCTTTCTGACCGAATGCTATGGCGCCTTCCTTTACATTGGGACATGAAATATTGATCTCCATCATGTCGATATCGGTATCGTTTAGTCTCTCAACAACTTCAAGGTAGTCCGAAACCGATTTTCCGCAGACATTTACAATAACATTGGTATCAAATCTTTTAAGGAATTCAAGATCCCTCTCTATAAATACATCTATGCCGGGATTCTGAAGTCCTATGGCATTTAGCATGCCACCGTATACTTCCGCTACTCTCGGTGTGGGATTTCCGGGCCAGGGAATATTTGCAACTCCCTTTGTCACAACACCGCCGAGCCTGTTAAGATCAACAAACTCCGAATATTCCATTCCTGAACCGAACGTTCCCGATGCGGTAACAACAGGATTCTTAAATTCAACTCCGGCTATATTTATCTTTGTATTTGCCATTATATGATCACCTCCCTGCTGTCAAACACGGGTCCGTCAGTGCAGATCCTTGCATTGTTAACATGACTGTGACTGTCCTTTTTGCTAGTCGTGCATACGCAACCCAGACACGCTCCGACACCGCATGCCATTCTCTCTTCAAGCGAGATAAATGCAGGTATCTGCCTGGGTTCAGCCCAGTTCTTTATGCCTCTTAACATAGGCATCGGACCGCACGCGTATATTATATCAGGATTTAATTTATTTTCATTTAATGCATCGATAACATTTCCCTTTGTACCTATGCTTCCGTCTTCCGTTGCAACAAGTACTTTCGCGTATTGCTGCAGTTCTTCAAGCAGGAACGTCTGTGCATCTCTGTATCCGATCACGCATATGACTTCCTTTGCAATAGGCTTATTGACGCCTCCGTTTCCACTTAAGACTTTGGCAAGCTCAAGTATCGGAGGGACTCCAATTCCGCCGCCCATAAGGACTGCACATTTATCTTCTGCCTCTTCACAGGGAAATCCGTTTCCCAAAACTCCTAAAAGAGAGACTCTCCTTCCGGCCTGCAGATGTGAAAACTCTCTGGTGCCCTTACCAGCTATCCTGTATACCAGCCTTAGTGCGCTTTTATCCTTATTTACTTCACATATGCTGATTGGTCTTGGAAGCAGAGCTGATCTGTCATTGGTAAAGATCCCTACAAACTGCCCCGGTTTTGCATCTTTTGCAAGTTCGGTCTCTATCCACAGGCTGAAAATATCCACGGATATCTCTTCGCTGCGAGTAACGAATCCCACTGTTTTTTTCTTCATTTAAATATCTCCTGTTATTCTATATGTTGTAAAAGGACTACAATATATTGTGTATCACTTATCTATAATTGCAAGATGTTGCATCTTTTAATCTCTGTAAACGATCTTTCCCGAACAAATGGTTAGTGCAATTCTTCCATTGAATTTTTTGCCTAAAAACGGGCTGTTTTTTGATTTTGACATCGTTTCTGTGTATACTTTTGCATTTTTTTCGTCAAAAACAACAACATCCGCTATTGCATTTTTTGCAAGTTTTCCTGCATTAATTCCATACAATCTTGCAGGATTTGTGCTCATCTTGCAAAAAACTTTCAACCAGGATAATTGGTTTTCCCTGACCAAAACATCATAAACCACTGGCAAAGAGGTCTCCAGACCCAGGATTCCGCTCGGTGCAGCAGTGATCTCTCTGTTTTTCTCCTCAGCCGAGTGCGGAGCGTGGTCCGTAGCAATAAAATCTATCGTATCATCCTTTATCGCTTCTATTATAGCCTGTCTGTCAGCCTCAGTTCTAAGAGGCGGATTCATTTTTGCACCCGTTCCGTATTCTATAGTCGCTTCTTCGGTAAGTGCTATATGATGCGGAGTCGCTTCTGCAAATATATTCTGACTGCCTTTGCAGTTTTTCTTCGCTTCTCTTATCAGATCAAGGGTTTCTTTTGCCGATATGTGCTGAATGTTTATCCTTGCCCCTGTTTCAAGTGCAAGCTTTAAGTCTCTTTCGACCATTTTGATCTCGGCTTTTCTGTCGCTTCCCCCGATTCCAAAATGTTCGGATGCCTTTCCGTGGTTGACACCGTTGTTTTCTATATACTCTGGATCCTCCTCATGAAAACTTAAGACAGTATCATATTTTGCAGCTTCCTTCATCGCCTGCTTTACTATCTTTTCATCTAGAAGCGGTATGCCGTCATCTGTAAAGCCTACGGCACCATTTTTTAAAAATTCATCAAAATCAAGCAGTTCCTTTCCCTGCATGCCTTTTGTGATATTTGCACATGTATAGATATGAACAGGCTGATCCTTGGCTTTTTGCTTTATATATTCAAGAGTTTCGATGCTGTCAACGCACGGCTTTGTATTTGCCATGAGTATTACGGAAGTGACGCCTCCCGCAGCCGCACATCTTGCTCCCGATTCTATATCTTCCTTATAAGTAAATCCCGGATCTCTGAAATGCACATGTATATCGACAAGCCCCGGTCCTATGACGCATCCGCTGCAGTCGATGACCTGCACATTGCTTTCATCTATGTCGATCTTTTCAGCAATATTGACTATCCTGTCTTTGTCAATGAGCAGATCTCCTGTCATATCAAGATTGGAATCCGGATCTATTATCCGTCCGTTTTTTAGTAGTATCATATTGTTTCACCTTACCACTTGCGATATAATGTCTATGTTAATCAGACTATACTTTGGGAGTTTATGATGTTTCGAATAATTATATTGCTAATCGTGGTCTTTCTGTTTCTTACTTTTTCGTTTCCTATTCTTATATATGAAGCGATTCTTGGAAAGATCGATCCCGCCAAAAGAGATAAAAGCGCCCTCGCCTGGGCTAAATGGGCTTTCGGCGTAGTCATTTTCCTCTCAGGAACAAAGATCACCGTCAAGGGTATTGAAAATATCCCCACAGACAGAAGTGTTCTTTACATAGCAAATCATCAGAGCTATTTTGACATAATAATCAATTATCTGTATGTTCCGAGACCTACAGGCTTCATATCCAAGAATGAAGTTGAAAAGGTTCCTTCATTAAGAGTATGGATGCGCTATCTCAGATGCCTGTTCATGGACAGAAAGGACATCAAACAGAGTCTGGGAATCATCCTGAAAGCGATTGATTATGTAAAAGAAGGGATCAGCATCTTCATTTTCCCTGAAGGCACCAGAGCAAAGAACGAAGACGAGATTCTTCCGTTCAAAGCCGGAAGCTTCAAGATCGCCACAAAGAGCGGATGCGAGATCGTTCCAGTCTCTATCAATAATTCGGCTGCAGTATTTGAAAAGCAGTTTCCGAAGGTGAAAAAGGCTCACGTAGTACTCGAATACGGAAAGCCGATTCCCACAAAGGATCTTGACAAGGAGCAGATCAAAGCCCTTCCCGAGCTCGTGCGTTCACAGATAATAGAAATGCACACGAATAACAAGGCTATTGTCTGATAAACTCCACAACATCGGCAAATTTCATGCCGTGTGAGGCTTTTACAAGTATCGTATCACTCTCTTCCAGTATGGAAGGGAGTCTTTTTTTGAGCTCATCCACAGTCTCAAAGTAGGAAATGCTCTGCATCTCGCACATAAGTGCTTCCATTGCAGCGCTGTACATGTATTCAGAGTTTTTTCCGACACAGCAGACTACTTCTATCCCTTTGGATACAGCATATCTGCCGGTTTCCCTGTGAATATCATCAGATCTTTCCCCGAGTTCAAACATATCTCCGAGAATTGCTACTTTTCTGCCGTTTGCCGTGCTAAGCAGATCTATGGCTGCTCTCATCGATGCTCCGTTTGCATTGTAGCAGTCATCTATAATAAGAAACTTTCCGTTATCAATGATATTTGATCTTCCGGGAAGCGCTTTTGCTTCATTTATGCCCTTAGCGATCTCATCAATTGTAAGCCCGTATAAAGTTCCTATAGCGGCGGCTTCGAGTGCGTTGCCAACCATATGTGCTCCCGGCATACAGATGTGGACATTTTTTGATACATCCTTTCCCATCTTTATGTTGAGAACAAAGTCGGATCCGTATACACCGTTTATCTTAACCTCGCTCGCGTATACATCCTGATCGGTCTGACCGACCCTTACAGGCTTTTTGCCGTTTACCTCTGCAATGGTATTAAGTTTATCATCAAGTCCGTTTAAGACAACATATCCTTCAGGATTTAAGAATTCAAAGCACTCGGTCTTTGCTTTCAGCACTCCGTCACGATCGCCCAGAAATTCAAGATGGCATTCACCTATGTTGGTAAATACGACGCTGTCCGGTCTGACAAGCTCAGCCAGTTTTCTCATCTCACCGAAATCGCTTATGCCCATTTCAAGGACCGCCATTTGAATATCATCCGTTATTCTTAGTATTTCAAGGGAAAGTCCCAGCAGGTTGTTATGGTTGCCAAGCCCTTTCATGACTCTGTACTTCTGAGACAGTACGCTTGCGACCATTTCCTTTGTAGACGTCTTTCCGACACTGCCGACTATACCTACGGCTGTCACATTAACCATTTTCCTGTATGCAGCAGCAAGCTGTATAAGAGCATCAAGGCTGTTGTTTACCTTAATGCACGGCAATATGATGTTTTTAGGCAGTTCTTCGCAGATGACTGCCAGTGCGCCTTTTTGAGCTACCTGATCTATAAAGGAATGCCCGTCGACCTTTTCACCCTTATAGGCAACGAAGATAAAATCCTTTTTAACCTCTCTCGAATCAAGTACGACGCCCTCAGGGCATCTCATTAAAATATCATCTGCTTTCATTGCTTCAGGCAGATGCAATGTACCCTTGCATATGTCAATTATATTTGTTAATTTCAGATTTAACATTTGTGTTTTTCCTTGTTTTATCGGCGCTTCCAGGCCATTTCAATGAGCTTTTCTATCAGCTGTTCAAAGCTCATGCCTATTGCTGCAGCCTCCTGAGGTATCAGTGATGTGACAGTCATTCCGGGAAGTGTATTGGCCTCTAAGCAGTAGAGTTTGCCGCTTGAGCTCATCATGAAATCCATTCTTGCATAGTCTCTAAGTCTGAGTGCCCTGAATGCTCTCTCGGCATACATCTGCATCTCTTTTGTCTTGTTCTCGTCAAGTTTGGCAGGACATGTCTCAACAGTCGCACCTGCCTGGTATTTATTCTTGTAATCATAGAATCCGCTCTTTGGAGCGATCTCTATTACAGGGAGTGCTTTTCCCTCAATAACACCGACAGAGAATTCACGTCCCTTGATATATTCCTCAACTATTACTTCGTTATCGTACTTGAATCCTTCTGCAAGCGCAGCCTCGTATTCGGATTCCTCATGCACGATCGTAACTCCTACACTCGAACCGCCGTTTCCCGATTTAACAACACAAGGATATCCGATCGTGTTCTTCGTATCCTCACCCTTGTACATATATACACCCTTGGGAGTAGATATTCCGTTATATGCCATTACTTCCTTGGCCATGCCCTTGTTTAAGCATACAGCGGAGCTTAATGTATCCGTACCTGTATAGCAGATGTTCTCAAGATCAAAAACTGCCTGGATCTTTCCGTTTTCACCGTTTTCACCGTGAAGAGCCATGAAAACAACATCAGCCTCTCTGCACAGATTTATAACATTTGGGCCGAAGAATCCGACATACTTTGGATCTCTCATCTTCTTTACGGCTTCTATATCGGGATTCCCTTCCTTTACGGCTTCTATCTTGCCGCTCCAGTCGATATCCGCATCAAAGAGTCCTGTCGTATCACCTTCATAGCCCATGAAAGGATCGATGATGATCGCTTTATGTCCGTTCTTTTTTAATGCATTATATACATTCTTTCCTGTAGCGAATGAAACGTCCCTTTCTGTGCTGACTCCGCCTGCAAGTACGAGTATATTCATGTTTTTCCTCCTATTTCATCACAAAGATAAGCTTGGATAGTGTTTTTATATCATCATTTTCTTCTATCAGATCCCTCATCTGAGGATTTCGTCCGAACAGATAATGTATGTGATCTCTCCTTATCTGTTCATACGCATTCTCGGATAATGTGTAATCAGCCATACTGCACTGCATAAGATCATCAAGGGTCATGTCTATCGGTGTTTCATCGATATCCGATACTACGTCAAATCCGCTCCTGTCGATCTTTTGAGCTACATCATCCGCATTATTTACTATATTTTTCACCATATCCGCGCAGCGTTCAAAATCCGCTACGTTGCGTGAACGAAGATATATCACATCAGCTATGAACTCAAAATCCTTATACGGACCGGTATAGTTTTCATGTTCATAGTGCTCTGCCCCTTTTCTGTATGCGTTTTTTCCGGTAGCACGGTTTAAGGAAGCATCCGCCATATAAAGAGCGACAGGATCTGCGCTTTCGCCAAACTGTGCACATCTGTCATAGATCGATACAGCCGCCTCTAAGCATTCGTTAACCTCATCAGGCTCTATATCACCGTAGACACTGTAAAAATCCGCAAGTATCGCACAGGCTAAAAGCCTTTCGGATACATTTTTCTCATTAATGCCTTCCTCGGCTTCAAGGATCTCCTGTTCCTTTTTAAGCTTTTCCTTTATGGACTTTTTAACATATGCCCAGTCTACGCTCTCTTCATCGTACACATCACCGGAAAGCATCATGACTGCCAGTCTGTAGCAGTCCTCTTCTTCCGATTTTGCTTCTAGCTTTTCAAGCTTCTCGACAACAGACTGATAGCGTTCTTCAAGTATGTTTTCTCTTACAGAAACACTGACACCGTCTTTGACATCGTGAGTGCATATCTTAAAAGTTCCTTCACCCGCAAAGGAAGTCATATCCCCGATATAGAGACGCATCCCGTCTATCTCTGTGTCAGTAGGCTTGAGTTCACCGACAAAGAGCGTATCTTTTGCCTCATCATTTATAATGCTGAACGTGCTCTCTTCCTTCTCGGAAAGAACATAGACTATCATCTCTTCGCCTGTATCATAGCCGACAGGGTCTGCTATGATCCTTGTTGTCTCCTTTACCTCTTCTATGACAGGTACCGACTGGGTCGCAGGAGGCGAAGGACTGGTCTGTGCCGGTTCTTCTTGTGAGCATGCGCACAGAAAAACGCCGGCCATGACTGCCGTTACAGTATATTTAGCTCTATTAATACCTTCATTTCCCATATCTTGTATATTATACTACCCGAGGCCATTACAGGCAATAAAAAGGGGTGTGAATCCACACCCCTCATCTCAATTTGCTATATCTAGATGTACGATGGAACCTGCCATCGCATTTTCGTAAAGGAATATGCCCGCTTTTCTTATCGCTCCGTTTACATTAAACGTATCTGCCGAGCGCAGGTTAAAGTCAGTATCGGCATTTCCCAGATATATGGCTCCGACATTCGATTCCCTAAGATCAAGAAGCTTATCGGTTCCGTCACAGTCTCTGTACCAGATCTTAAGCGCATCAAATATGTCATCGTTTTCGTCGATCCAGCCGTTGTTATCCATATCGTAGGCTGCAAGGTCCTTAAAGCCGTCTCCGCTTACTGTCCCGAACAGTTCCGAACCGTCATTTATGATCCCGTCACCGTTCTTGTCAAGGCTTAAAAAGCCGTTGCTGCCTTTTAACAGGCTGATCTCTTCGGCCTCTCCGTCGCAGTCAAGATCAAAACTAAACTTCTGATCCGACAGATCTGCGATGTCACCTGCAAAGTTTAGGACAAGCGGATCGCACATGGAAATGATATCCTGTGACATTGACGCATAGTACTGTTCAAATCTTGATGACATCTCAAAATCAAGCTTAAACTCAATGCTTCTTCCGTCCTGTGTCGTGACGCATCCGTTTGATCTGAAGCTAACCTGCTGGACCTCGCACGAATAGCTCTCTTCGACCCCGTAAAGGTGGATCACATTTAGTGAATCTGATGCATTTTCGAAACTCTCAGCCGATGCGCTCATATCGTCTATCCCGAATTTCTTTGACATCTGCTTTGCCGATTCATCACCGAAAAACAGTCTCCACAGATAGAGCACAAACTGCTGCCTGACACTCTGAATGTCTCTTGCCACCGGGGTGCTCTTGTCAGCAGAGACATTGTTGATAAACCTTATCCCTCCCGTTTTATACCTGGTAAAAAGATCATTCTGATCGGCGGCCTGCCCGCTGCCTGTCATCTTTTTTTCGTCCTCATCACCTTTTTCCATGGAAAAGAGCGTGTCCGAAAAGCTTCTGTTATACCTGCTACTTTTTGGGTTTTGTGCGGCGTAGCCTACCGCAAACCTCCTTGTAGATTCGGAGTTTCTTTCTCCGACAGAATCCATTCTTACCGCATAGGATTCAATCTTCAAGTTTTTACTATTCTCCTTTCTTTTCTTTTTTGAAAACAAAAAGAGGGATTTCATACCTTTATGAAATCCCTCCATGGTGTTTTGTTTCCTATTAGATTTATCGGTCAAAAAGCTGATTTTGTTAACTGTCAGACAGCTATATACGCTCCGGCCTGAACCTTCCACATCTGAGCGTACTTTCCGTTCATCTTAAGCAGCTCGTCATGGCTTCCCTGTTCCACGATGCTTCCGTTTTCCAGCATGATGATCCTGTCTGCTATCCTTGTCGTCGAAAGACGATGCGAGATGAATATGACAGTCTTATCCTTTGTTGCTCCAAGCATTGCGTGGTTAAGCTGATATTCTGCTATAGGATCGAGTGCGCTTGACGGTTCATCAAGTATCATCAGCCCGGCATCCTTGTAAAATACTCTTGATATCGCAAGCTTCTGGCTCTCACCTCCGGAGAGATTGACACCGCTCTTTGAAAACTCAGTGGTAAGATCGGTCTCAAGTCCGTTTTTAAAACGTTTTATCCTTCCGATAAGTCCGCTGTCATCAAGAGCCTGTTTAACCTTTTCTTCATCAGCATTTTCTGATACATCCAGGATTACGTTTTCCTTTACCGTTCCCGCAAATATCTGGAAGTCCTGGAATACGGTTCCTATGGTATCTCTGTACTTCTTAACATCGTAATCCTTTATATCGCATCCGTCAGCCTCTATAACGCCTTCTTTCACATCATATAGACGCATCAGAAGCTTAACCAGAGTAGTCTTTCCGGCACCGTTATATCCAACGAGCGCTATCTTCTCGCCCGGATTGATCTTAAGATCAAGGTTTTTGATCTGCATCTGTTCACTCTTGCCGTATGCAAAGGAAACGTTCTTAAGCTCTATCTGTTTGGCATCCTTATTCGGTTCAAGTTCCTTTTCAGATATTATCTTGGGTTCATAGCCCATGAACTTTCTTATCTTGTTTATATACAGGCTTGTCTCGCATGCAAACGGATAGGATTCTGAGAATACTCTCATTCCTCTCTTAAGTCTGCCGAACGATCCGTAAAGTATAGCAACCGTACTGAATGAAAGATTATGAAGGACAGCTGACTGATATACGAGATAAGAGATGAATATCACATCTGAGAACATATCGTTGCACAGATATTTCTTGATGAATCCGAATAACCATTTCTTGTAGGCGTATTTCTTTTCTATCCTGTATACTTCATCATTTGCCTGCTCGAATCTCTCAAAAAGCACATCCGACACCTCCGGATTAAGCCTTATCTCCTTGGCATAGTCGCTAAGATAATAGATTCTCTTGATGTAATCTCTCTTTCTTGTAAACGGTATCCCTTCGATCTTTACCTTGTAGTTCTGCTTGTTGTATATCTGTTCAAAGACAAGCGAGAGAACAAATGAAATCGCTACGAATATGACGGATATCTTATCCCTTAAGAGGAAGAATATACCCGTTGAAATGAACACGGTAAGACCGCCGAGAACATTCTTTACAAACTGCAGTACTCTTTCTATCTGCTTGTCCACTTCCGAAATGGCCAGTACCTGTTCGTTATAGAATTCGGGATCATCATAGCATGAAAGATCAACAGCCTTTGCCTTGTCATAGAGCATCATCTTGATCTTTTCTCTTACCTTAGGACGTTCCCTTTCTGCCATGTAGTCACCGGCAAATACCGTAAACACCATTCCGAGCGTTATTGCGCCGGCAAGTATCAGAATGAATCTTGCGACCTTCTCAAACGGATATCCGAACTCAGCGGCAGCAAGTACATATCCTATTCCCACGGTGTGCTCAAAGAAGATAGATACCTCGTTTCTTATCGCATCCAGTGACTGATACAGCACGTATTTGGGTGATGCCGTAAACATCAGCTTTAAGAAGTAGAAGTTATTTGAAAAGACCTGTTTTACCGACTGTTTTGTCTCTTCTTTCTTGACTGTACTCACAGTATCACCTCCTCTTCATTTTCAAGAGCAAGATAGTTCATGGCCTGCTTCTTGTACATCTGATAATACTGTTTCTGTGCTGCTATAAGCTCCTTATGAGTGCCTTCCTCAATCAGAGTACCCTTTTCGAGCATGAAGACCTTGTCACAGTCCTTTACGGATGAAAGTCTGTGCGATATGAACAGCATCGTATGATCCTTTGCTTCCTTAAGAATGCTCTTGAACAGTTCATATTCGGCTATTGGATCAAGAGCACTTGAAGGCTCGTCAAATATCTTCATCGGTGCCTCTTTGACAAATGTTCTGGCTACCGCAACCTTCTGGCTCTCACCTCCGGAAAGAACGGCTCCTTCCTCGTCAAACTCCTTTGTCATCATGGTGTCCACGCCGTCTTTTAGAGTCATTATCTTGTCATAGACTCCTGCCATCTTAAGCGCTTTTATTACTCTTTCATCCTCATCGTCAAAATGTCTTCCCATGAGTATGTTTTCCTTTACGCTCATGCCAAACAGCTTGAAATCCTGGAAAGTCGTGGCAAATACATCCCTGTATGCTTTAAGGTTGTACTGCCTTATATCCTTGCCGTTATATAGGATCACGCCCTTATCCGGATCATAGAGTCTGAGCATCAGTTTAATGATGGTCGTCTTTCCTGCACCGTTATGTCCCACAAGCGCAGCCGTTTCACCCTTTTTGATGACAAACGACAGGTCATGTATAGTCTCCTTGTCATCATATGAGAAAGATACGTTTCTAAATTCAAGGCTGCCAAATTCCCGATCGGGCATATCACCGTCCTGATCCTCGGGAATGACTTCCTTATACTCCAAAAAGCTTCTCAGGTTATTGATGAACATGCCGTTTTTGAGTATTTCCATGATATTTTCAAATACTCTGATAAGTATCCAAGTCATGGCTACCATGAGGCTTGTCATTATCGTCAGCTCTGCTAGGGTAATGGTATTTGATACCCTGTTTCTGTATATCGCATACAGCAGAACACCTTCAAATATGACTGTAAAAGTGAATGTTATCCTGAAAAAGCTCAGACTGCAGTTTGCGAACGCATACTTTATCGCTACCTTCACATTCTTTTCAGTCGCTTCTCTGTACTGTTTCTTCATCAGCTCAAAGACCTTTGAAAGCCTGATCTCCTTTGCTCCGTCAGGCAGATACATCATTCTGCTGACATAGTTTAGGACTTTCTCATTCGGTGCCTGATCCTGGTATCTTTTAAACTCGTACTTGTTCTTCAGATTTCCGAATATGAAATTTCCCACAAGCGGCGAAAGGATGAAAAGGATCGCATAGTGATCTATCTCAAACATCAGATAGAATACGATCACTGCCGCCACCGCACCGATAGCAGCTCCGAGTATGCCTCTTATTATCGCCGTTATCTTTTCTTCGGCTCCGTCCATCGCCATTGTATAGCGGTTGTAGAAATCGGAGTCTTCATAGCACCTAAGCTCTACGTTTTTTGCCTTTGCGTAGAGCTTCTTATATATACCTCCGAAGAGTCTGTTGGTCTCTAGCGGATATACCACATTTTCAATATAGTTGGTGTAGATCGCGCAGGCGCAGAATATCGCACCGCTTATAAGAATGAATCTAAAGATATGATCAAATCCAAGACCCTTATCCAAAGCATCAACTACCACACGCATGAATATGCCGTCAAAGAACACCCATTCTCCATGTCCTATCAGCCATAAAAAGAATGAATGGACGATGATGTTCGGGCATATCTGACTGGCAAGTGTCATCGCATACCATGCATTTTTCATGGTGACTTTGAATGATAGTTTATCCTTGTCAGTTGTAGACATACTCTCCCCTCCCTTTCATTTACCCGTTTAAGGGTATTTCTTGAAAATATACCCCTATGCAGGTAAACTGTCAAGCAGATTTTACTTGATTTAACTCTTGTAGGATTTTGAGTAAACTACCGAAGCTAAAACTATGCTTATAACGATCATCGACATAACATAAATGATCATCTGACTCATACCAAGGTTAAAATCAAATATATGTGCTTTGAAGGTAAAAATATCCTTTAAAGACTTTGTGAACATGCCGCTGTCGACTCCGCCTATCGAGCTGTCTATGTTATCAAGCAGGCCCCCCATAAGTGTATTTCTTAACATTATAACCGCATGTGATCCAGGAAAGATGTTGCATACTGTCTGAACGCGGTCTGAAAACTGTGATACGGGAATGTATGCTCCTATTACAAATCCTGCTGCCGCAGAGAGGATTCCCGAAAAGGCCGCACTTGCCGAGCTTGTCTTAAATAACATCACTATACCTATAAAGAGTGCTGTGGATGAGATCGATCCGAGAGCCACTACCGCGTATGTCCTAAGAATATCTCCGATACTCATATACAGGTCTCCTCTTGCGCTTAATATGACCATTCCCACAGTCAGTATAATAGCTGTCATTATGATCGATGAGAGCGCTGCTGAAGTAAAATACGATAAAACGATCTGCCATCTTTTAACCGGTGTAGCCAACATATCCTTGTCGACGTTATACTCCCTGTCCCTTACAATGATCATCAAGCAGTTATACGGCACGGTTATCATAGCCGAGCCCATTATCCCGGATAAGAGTATAAGATCAGAGAACATCTTAAGATCCTCGTTTCTTATAAGGCCGCTTAAAGCCGGTATGTTGTTAAGGACGCCGTTTATGGCATCAACAAATGTACTCTTTAAAAATATGAGATATAACCCGAATACTATGATCGATGTGAGCATCGAAAACAGTATCGACTGCTTGTCCTTGAAAAATACGAGCAGATTTCTTTTTGTCAATCCTATATACATTTTCATCCCGCAAACTCCTTACCTGTAAGATTTAAAAATACATCATCCATCGAACCTTTTTTGATCTCAAAATCCCTGATGAGATCTCTGTTTCTGTATAACAGATCAGTGATCTGTCCCTTAAAATCAACACTGTAGTGGTCGCTGTCATATTTCCAGTCATATCCCTTTATGACTTCCTCTGCTCTTTCATCCTTGTTCACATACCATACAAGATGAGATGAAGCATAGTCTGTCTTTAGCTTAGTCGGAGTTCCGTTTGCTATGATCCTTCCCTTGTCCAGTATCACGACATTGTCGGCATCCGCAGTTTCCTCCATGTAATGGGTTGTAAGAAAGATCGTAAGATTCTTTTCGTTCTTAAGCCTTCTTATATGCTCCCATACAAGCATTCTGGATTTGGGATCCAGACCTGTGGTGGGCTCATCCAGAAACAGAATCTTGGGATCATGTATGAGAGCTCTCATTATATCCACCCTGCGTCTCTGTCCTCCGGAAAGCCTCTCATATCTCCTGTTCCATATCTCGTTTAGCTCGAAGCTCTCCATAAAAGGCTCCATCCTCTCAAGGACCTGCTTCTTATTCAGTCCGTAATATGCTCCCCTGGTGAGAAGATTCTCTTTCACGGTAAGCTTGTTATCAAGCACCGAGTTCTGAAATACTATTCCGATGAGCTTTCTTATGCTGTCATCTTCCCTTCCAAGCTCGTGATCAAATATCCTTACATCTCCAGATGTCTTTGACAGTATCGTGCAAAGCATGTTTATCGTTGTCGATTTCCCGGCTCCGTTCTCTCCAAGGAATGCGAAGAACTCTCCCTCATTAACATCAAAGCTTATTCCCTTTACTGCTTCGTGCTCCTTGTATGACTTTTTAAGGTCTCTTACTGATATCGCATTTTTCATTATTTCTTCCTCCTGCCTGTAACATATCAGACAAAAGGCAACAAAAAAAGAGCAGATCGACCAACATGCATTTTCATGCGACCAACCTGCACTTTTTTACTTTCTCTCTGCAGACACGTTTAAGAAAAGATATCTCTATTCCATATCCTGTATATCCTTTATCGCTTCATTTATTTTCTTCTCATCCGATTTGAATATCCACAAAGTCGATATCCACACAAACCCATAGGTGAGCACATAGATTATCGTTATCGGTATGAGCTGACTTATCTTACTGTACCAGTTAAACAAATAGCCGCAGCCGGCAACGACACCGAATAAAGCCAAGAAGTGAAGGAATATCCTAAGCTTCATGTTTATCTGTTTTAAGCTGCTCTCCTCATCCACGAGAACCAGGCTTGCCAGTGCACATAGGAAGCCGGTTAATATAACGGAAAGCGGTATGTACCACTGCCATCTTATCATTTCATCCGCCGAAAAGATGTATTCAATTAATTCCTCTATACCCAGACCAAACAGTATCGCCGTAGATATCATAAGCGTCTGGTTAAAGATCAGTTTGCATCTGTTCATCTTATAACCCCAGCTTTCCTTTGAGTTCTTTTACATATGCCCGTGAGATGGTTATCTGTTCTCCGTTTAAAAGATCCGCTCTCATTCTCCCGTTAAGCTCTGCCTTGACCGATCTTATCTTTCTGATGTTGATAATCATGGCCTTTGATATCCTCAAAAAATAGAAATTCAGTATATCCTCGAGTTCATACAGCCTGTATTTTGTCTCATAGCAGTTTTCTTTTGTATATACGTATGTGCGCTTGTCGACAGATTCTATGTAATAGATCGCATCTGTCTTTAACATGATCGTCTTTGAATCCGATATGACAGGCACGACCCTGCAGTTATTCTCGAGTATGTCTATGGCACTCTTTATATCATCAGTTATCTCTACTGCACTTATACAAGCTGCCTCGTTTTCATACGAGTCCACATGTTTGACTTCAACTTTCATTAAGCCTTCTCCGGATTTATCATTTAAGCATGGCAACTATCCACTCGGGATCGGGTGAGAGCATATCCTTGTTCATTGCCATCTCTTCCATTATTCCCTGAACAGATGCCCAGAAGCATGCAGACATCGTGTTTGCGTCGCCTTCATGGAATATGCCGTCTTTCTGTCCCTTTGTGATGAGCGTAGCCGTAGAAGATATGGTATCGACCTTAAGGGCGATCTTTCTTGCCGCTTCAGGCATGCCGGCTCTTCTTGCCTGTCCCATTAGGATAAACATCTCAAATACCCAGGGCTGTTCCTTTGCATATGAAAAGAGCTGACTTAAGAATCCTGAAAGGAATCTGTCTGCGGGGACTCCTTCGGGACACTGTGCGGTTTTGGTTCCTGCAGCTCCCATATTCACCAGCTCGATCAAAAGATCCTCTTTGGATTCAAAGTAGTGAAACAAAAGACCTACACTCATCGGTACTGCAGCTGCGATATCGCTTATCTTCGTGTCATAATATCCCTGACTTACAAACAGCTTTAGAGCCGTCATCAGTATCGCTTTTCTCTTTTCTTCCTTCTGCTCTTTTCTTGTCATATATTAATATCCCTTTTGATATCCTTAAGCAGTCTCTGCACTGCGAACTTTCCGCTTGCGGCAGCTACCGGAAGACCGCCCGTTGAGCCTGTCCACTGGCCTGCCATGTACAGATTCTTTATGCCTTTGATTCGTCCGTTAAACTTTATCTGCTTTGCCTGAGGAGTCGAAACAAAGCTCATATAGCTTCCGTGATATGCATTGCAGTATCTTTCATATGTAAGAGGAGTCCAGCAGTCAAGATACTCAAGATCGCCGTCAAGCTCGGGGAAGCTCTTTACTATCCTTTCACTGACCGCGGCTATGAGCTTTTCCTTGTATTCTCTGTACTCTTCTTTGCTCATGCTCTTCCAGATCTCAAAATCCTCATCTGTCTGAGAGATGCATGTCTGGATCACCTGCTTGTTATCCTTTACAAAGATCGGATCGTATCCGTATGCCTTAACATACATCCTGTCAAATGTCCTGTTTCCGACCTTTATGGGATCAATGTCGATAAATACGGTCTCGCCTCGATCATAGTTTACGCTTACGGCGTATGCGATCTGGAATCCGCTGATAACAGGATAATCCTTGGCATTGTCGTATGCTCTCTTAAAATCAGAAGGCATGTAACTCTTTGGAATGAATCTGTTGAATAATAGATTCGAATCCACTGCGGGAATGACATAATCGCATTCCACTACAGTTCCGTCTTCAAGCTTTATGCCTTCAGCCTTCTTGTTTTTAAGAACAATGCTGTCCACTCCCTTATTATAATATATTTTTCCGCCAAGTTCCTTAAATCTTTTTTCCATTCTCAAAGACATCTGTAGTGAAGCACCCATGGGTATGCTTCCGTTGCCGTCTGCCATGGTCGCATATGATACAAGAAGCGAATATGCGCAGTACTCCTTTGGAAGGTAGTCACAGATCATCTTTCTAAGCAAAGGCGACTTGAATCTTAAAGCGTACTCGCCAAGAGAGATCTTGCTGTATTCCTTCATGACCTTGGGCATGTCTGCCATGTCCTTGCCCATTGATATGTAATCCTTTATTCCCCACATTTCCATAGGCTTTTCTGCCGGGAAAAGACACTGCTTTGAATACTCAACATACTGTATGAACTTCTTTATCTCTTCCTCATCCTCCGGTGAAGCTTCAATAAGCTCCTTCTTTGTCTTTTCAAGGTCGTTGTACAGTGTCACGCTCTTTCCTTCATGTGTTGAAGTATAGAAAGCATTTATCTTTGCATACTCAGTTTCATCCGAAAGGGCACCGGTCTCCTTCCAAAGATCATACATCTGAGTTCCCTTCTTTGTACCTGTAAGCCAGTGGATGCAGTTATCTATGTGATAACCTTTTCTGTTCCAGCCTATGCATTCTCCTCCGGGAATGGAATTCTTTTCATAAATCTGAGCTTCAAATCCTGCCTTGAGCGCATATATACCTGCTGTAAGTCCTGCGATTCCTCCACCTATAACTACGATCTTTTCTTTCATAACTTTATCTCCTTTGAATGTGTTTGTTGAATCATTGTTCATTGAATCTGTATTCAATATATCATCAAGTTTTCACCCTGTCAACACTTTTATTGAATTTTTATTCAACGAATTTTTATGCATAATAATAGCGCACCCAAAAGGTACGCTTAATATTTTAAAAGTAGTGTTCCATCAGTCTGTCCACCCATTCGGGAACAGTAGCTTCCTTCCTGTCATAAGCCGGATAGTAAGGCTTTATATCAAGGATAGGAGTTTCGTCTATCGCATCCAGACCTTTTACTGTAAGTGTACTGTCTGTTACCGATATGATCTCAACCGATGTCATCCCTATCCTGTTTGGTCTGTCCTTACCTCTTTGTGCGAATATCCCTACAAGAGGCATGTCATCTCTGTTCTGAGGTCTTCTGTTAAGATGCTTTTGCCTGTCAAAGCTTGCCTTGTCAAGGTAAAAGAGTATGATCGCATGAGAAAAGTCGTTAAGACCCTTAAGTCCTGTGTGATACTCATCCTTAAGTTCTATCACAGATATGTCATCTCCCCATGAAACATCTTTTCTGGTCTGTACTGTGTTTTTTACATACCCTATAGGTTCCATTTTGATCTCTTCCATAACATTCCTCCTTTTTATCAGCGATTTTTCTTATAATATAACATCAAAAATCATTTTCCAACAACAGATAAATCTGTTATAATTCTCGACTGGTAGGTAAAAATCATGTGGATATGGCTTGTTTTGCTCTACGGGCTTTTAAAAGGCTGTCGGGAGATATGTAAAAAGAAAGCTCTGCAGACTTCGAGTTCGATCGAAGTGCTTCTCATATATACCTGCGTTTCATTTCTTTTGGTCGTTTTCGACTTTAAGAACGCTTTAGGAATGGAACCTAGGTTTTATTTCTTTATCGCGATCAAATCATTCGTGATCTTTTTGGCATGGATAATGAGCTTTATCGCCATAAGGAACCTTCCTCTTTCCATGTATGGGGTTCTTGATCTGTCACGAGTGCTCTTTTCAACTCTTCTGGGAGTATGTGTTCTTAACGAGCATATGGGACCCCTGCAGACTTTCGGTCTGATCCTGGTATGCAGCGGTCTTTTGCTGTTAAAGTTTAGGCCAAAGGCAAAAGAGCCTGTCGATGAACGTTATCCAAAAAACATTCAGAAAATAGAAAAGAAGTATTCAGCCGTAATAATATTCGTGGCTCTTATTTCATGCATGTTAAACTCGGTATCAGGTCTTCTTGACAAGATACTCACAAAATACATAACAAGCAGCCAGCTGCAGTTCTGGTACATGCTCTTCTTATGCCTGTTCTATATAGCCTATGCTTTGTGCATGAGAGAAAAGATAAGCATCAAGAGAGCTGTAAAGAACAAATGGATATGGCTGCTTTCCATCATGTTTGTCATAGCGGACCGTGCTCTATTCATAGCAAATGCCGACCCCGCCAGCAAAGTTACCGTCATGACATTAATAAAACAAGCCGGCGCAGTAGTGACCATACTTGCCGGCAAGTTCATATTTAAGGAAAAGAATGTATCTCACAAGCTGATATGCGCTGCGATCATCATCGCAGGTATTATGCTCGGTGTTTTATGACAGATGGTGAAGGACGCTGTCATTTATATCGCATACGCGCCCAAATCCCGTAGAACCCATCAGATATCTTAACTGTTCTCCCGTCTTTTTTATATATTCCTTTACACCGCTTACCCCGTCTTTTTCAAGATAAGGAAGCATAGATCGACCCACAGCCGCTGCATCCGCACCGAGCGCGAGGGCTTTGAACACATCAGCACCCGTTTCAATGGAACAGTCTACTATTATCTTTACGTCTGTCCCCTTAAGTGCTTCCTTGATTCTTGGCAGAATATAAAGAGGCGGAACGGCATAAGGCACTCTGCCGTGATGATGGCTCACAATGATGGCCTTTGCTCCGATATCCGCACACTTTTTAGCATCGGATACGCTAAGTACTCCCTTTACAACAAACGGAAGGTCCGTAAGCTCTACATATTCGCGAAGCATATCCATGCTCTGGGCTGTCATATCCTCTCCGACTACCACGTCATATCCGTTTTCGCCAAAGATATGGTCTATATCCATTCCTATTCCGAATGCTCCCGCATGCTTTGCAAACTGCATCTGGTCTATGACCTTTTCATGATCCGCATAAGGTTTTACGATTCGTATCGTCTTGTTATTAAGATCGACTATCTTCTTAAACTGATCATTCTCCATCATACCGCAGAAATTTAAGATGTTGCATTCACCAGCCGCGATCGAGTATTCCTCAAGGCCGTTATGCTCTCTTCCACCATAATTTCCAAGATGTGAAAAAGCAGGCGTCATTATGGGCGAATCGAATATTTCTCCCAAAAAATCAACGGAAATATCTGCCTTTACGGAATCAATATATCGGGGTTCTATAATGATCGAATCCATATATTTTTTTGTTATGATATTCGCATCAGAGAGTCTTGTATAATCCATTTAGTTCCTCCTTAAGATATGAAATGTACTTAAGATAATCCTCATCGGTTGAAAGATGTTCGAGTATCATCGGCATATCCGGGTTGATCTCATTCATCTTTTCCACGTAGTATCTTATAGGAAATTCTCCGCATCCCGGAGCGCATTCCCTAAGCATTGTCGTATATTCCTCGCATAGATGTATATCCTTTATATGACAGCTCTTTATCCTATCCCCGAGAAGATCTGCGCATTCATCTACAAGGTCTTTTGGATTAAAGTATCTGTCTATGGAATTGACCATGTTTATGACATCCATATGCACCGCAAAACGGTCTCTTTCCACCTCATCTATGAGTCTTAAATAATCTCTGGGGCCTGTGGGTATCATCCAGGGCATGGGTTCAAGAGCAAAATACGTATTCTTTATTTCAGCCCTGTCAATGATCTCTCTGATCATCTTTATGATCTCGTTTCGTGCCTCTTTCGTGAAATTCTCCTTATAAGCTCCGTCCCATCTCTTTCCTAATGCACCTGCAACGTTTACACAGCATTTTGCGCCGATTTGATCAGCGATACGAAGCTGCTTAACGCAGTAATCCATGTTTTTTCTTCTTTCGTCTGCATCAGGTGAAAGAGCGTTGCGCCAGATTCCGACTTCGGCGATCATAAGACCTGCCTTATCTGCAGCTTTTTTATACTCGATTATCTTTTCCTCAGGCTCATTACTCTGTACGGGAAATACCACACTGGCACAGCCGATCTTTATCTGATTTGATGCCCACTGGTCGGCAGAGTCATGTTTCAAAGGTGACGAAGTACCCAGTCTCATAAAATTACCCTCATGTCATTTAATAACTACGGTATCATTATACTACTCATGGATACAACTATTGTATTCATTAATACGCTAATCGCTTGTCAATTCTATACGTGCAGATCACAGATAAAACAAAAAGCGCACCCCTGTGGGTGCGCTCCATATAGTGTAAATATTAAATCCTGTTATAATTAATCAGGCATCCTTTAAGAATGATCTGTCTCTCTTCATCCGTAAGATCTCCGAGTGTCAGTTCAAATTCCTCAAGGTTTGAACCCTTTACGGCATACGCTTTAATAACAGCCGTTTTTTCTTCTACCGCTTTTCTGATGCTCGGCAGATAGATGTAGTCAAGGTTTGTGAAAGGAAGCTCACCTTCTTTTATGATGAACGGAAGCATTCCCCAGTTGATGAGATTTGAACGGTAACGCTTTGTAGCATACTCGTTTGCTATGTTAGCCCATCCGCCCAGAACCTTCTGACAGCTTGCAGCCTGTTCTCTTGCAGAACCGTCACCGGGCTTAACAGCAAATATCGTTGATCCGTATCCGATACCACCTGTTATTGCATCGGGATATTCCTTTGTGATGACATCCATCACACCCTTAAGATCTTCTTTTGCATTAAATACATCCTCGCCTGCCATGAGTGCATTCTGAACCTTCTGCATCTCTTTGGCACGACCCACGTACTCGGGATCCTTTCTTGAGAGAGTGAACTCTGCAAGACCGAGAGGATTTGAACGGTATGAAGAAGTCTCTCCTGAAGGAATAAGTTCATCAGTTGTTGTAACGGGATCATGTATCTCGCTGACAACTCTTAAGACAAGGTTGTTTGGAAGCTCGCACATCTTCGGCCAGTCCTTTATATTGGGACCGAACTTGATCTCAACGCTAGGATCTGCAACACCCTTGCTGTCAAATACTCTGTTCTTGTAAATATTGCTGTCAAAGTGGTACTTGTATGCTCCGATACGTCCTTCCATCTCTGTTGCAGGTGTAAGATAGCCTTTGTTGGCAGCCGTAGCCGCAATGGATCTTGCATCCATGAGTGCAACGGAAGCAATCTGGCCGTTTTGTACCTTTGAACCTTCACGGTTAGGAAAGTTACGTGTACTGTGTCTGATCGAGAACGCATTGTTTGCGGGTGTATCTCCTGCACCGAAGCAGGGTCCGCAGAATGCTGTCTTTAATATGGCACCTGTCTCAAGCAGTGTTGCTGCGCATCCGTTCTTCATAAGCTCCATATAGATAGGAGTTGAAGCAGGGTAAACATTCAGTGTGAATTCATCGGAACCTATATAGCTGCCTTTAAGGATATCAGCCGCTGCGCAGATGTTCTCGAATCCGCCGCCCGCACATCCGGCTATTACTCCCTGGTCTACATAGAGCTTTCCGTTTCTTATCTTATCCTTAAGAGAGAACTGAACCTTGTCGCCAAAGCTTACCTTTGCTCTCTCCTCAACTTCATGAAGCACGTCTGAAAGGTTTGCATTTACATCGTCGATCGTGTATGCATTTGACGGATGGAAAGGCATTGCTATCATGGGCTTTACCTTGTCAAGCTCGATAGTGATCATGCCGTCATAGTATGCAACCTCGCCGGGATTAAGCTCTTTAAAGTCCTCGCTTCTTTCATGGATATCGTAGAAGTCCTTGATTTCATTATCAGTCTTCCATATAGATGACAGACATGTTGTCTCTGTCGTCATTACATCTACACCGATACGGAAGTCTGCGCTCAAACTGTCTACGCCAGGACCTACAAACTCCAAGACCTTATTCTTAACATATCCGTTTGCAAATACTGCTCCAATAAGAGCTATAGCCACGTCCTGAGGACCTACGCCCTTTGAAGGCTTTCCTGTCATATAGATACCGATAACACCGGGTCTGTCTATATCATAGGTCTGGTTTAAGAGCTGTTTAACAAGCTCGGGACCGCCTTCACCCATAGCCATGGTACCGAGTGCGCCGTAACGCGTATGTGAATCGGAACCCAGTATCATCCTGCCACCGCCTGCAAGCATCTCTCTTGCAAACTGGTGAATTACAGCCTGGTGAGGAGGTACATACACTCCGCCGTATTTCTTAGCGCATGTCAGACCAAACATATGGTCATCCTCGTTTATAGTACCGCCTACCGCACAGAGTGAATTGTGACAGTTGGTAAGTACATAGGGGATGGGAAACTTCTCGAGTCCTGATGCTCTGGCTGTCTGGATTATGCCTACAAACGTGATATCATGGCTGGTAAGCTTATCAAACTTTATCTTAAGCTTGTCCATGTTGTCGCTTGTGTTATGATCCTTTAGGATGCCGTAAGCGATAGTCTCTTTTAAAGCTTCTTCTTTAGACACTTCCCTGCCGGTCTTTGCCTTTATGGCTGAAACAGCTTCCGCACTGTCTTCGACTATCTCTGTGCCTTTTATCAGATACGCTCCGCCTTTTGATAATGTAATCATTTATTTTCTCCCTGTATCTTATTTATCGCTGACTTTCTTCTTGGGCAGCTTAACCTTGTCAAGATGCCAGATATCATCAACATACTCCTGGATGGTTCTGTCAGATGTGAACTTGCCTGAGCATGCAACATTAAGAATAGCTGCCTTTGCCCATCTTTCCTCATCCTTGTAGAATTCCTCTATCTTCTTCTGAGCCTCTGCATATGAGCGGAAGTCCTTAAGTATGAAGTATCTGTCAGCCTTGTCGGTTGATTCCGTATTAAGGAGTGAATTATACAGCGTACGGAACAGCTCTGTATCATTGTGTGAATAGAAGCCGTTAACGAGCTGCATGAGGACTTTTCTGATATCCTCGTCACTGTTGAATATGTCCATGGGATCATATCCGCCGTTATTCTCGTAGTTGATTACCTCATCTGAGCTAAGTCCGAATATAACGGCATTTTCCTTGCCTACTTCCTCAACTATCTCTACGTTGGCACCGTCCATGGTTCCGAGTGTGATAGCACCGTTAAGCATGAACTTCATGTTACCTGTTCCGCTGGCTTCCTTGCTGGCTGTAGATATCTGCTCTGATACATCGCTGGCAGCAAAGATGAGCTCTGCGTTTGAAACTCTGTAGTTTTCTATGAATACGACCTTGATCTTGCCGTCTATTGACTCATCGTTGTTTATCACATCAGCAACGGAGTTGATAAGCTTGATCGTAAGCTTTGCATTCTTGTATCCGGCAGCTGCCTTTGCACCGAAGATGAATGTTCTGGGATAGAACTCCATATCCGGATGCTCTTTTATCTGATTGTACAGATACATTACATGCAGGATGTTAAGGAGCTGTCTCTTGTACTCATGAAGTCTCTTTACCTGTACGTCAAAGATAGATCTGGGATCAACCTCTACACCGTTATGCTCCATTATGTACTCGGCAAGTCTAACCTTGTTGCGGTACTTGATGTTCATGAACTCCTGACGGCACTGCTCGTCATTTGCATAAACCTTTAATTTCTTGATCTTTGAAAGATCAGTGATCCAGTCATCACCGATATGCTCTGTTACCCAGTCTGCAAGAAGCGGGTTGGCATGAAGCAAAAATCTTCTCTGTGTGATACCGTTTGTCTTGTTATTGAACTTCTCGGGGAACATCTCGTAGAAGTCCTTAAGCTCCTGATTCTTAAGTATCTCGGTATGAAGTCTTGCAACACCGTTTACAGAATAGCCGGCAACGATTGCAAGGTGAGCCATCTTGACCTGTCCGTCATATACGATAGCCATCTTCTTGATCTTCTCCTGAGTGATACCTGTCTCGTAAGGATATTTCTTTTCGATATCAAGGATGAATCTTCTGTTTATCTCCTCAACGATCTGATAGATTCTGGGCAACAGTCTTGAGAAGAGCTCGATAGGCCATTTTTCAAGTGCTTCAGCCATAATCGTATGGTTTGTATATGCACATACCTTTGTTGTTACATCCCATGCCTCATCCCATGTGAGATAGTAGTCATCCATGAGGATCCTCATCAGCTCTGCAACAGCAACTGTGGGATGTGTATCGTTAAGCTGGAAAGTAACCTTCTCGTACATCTTTCTTACATCGTCATGTGTACGCATGTACTTTTCAACAGCTTCCTGAACAGAAGCTGAAATGAAGAAATACTGCTGCTTTAATCTGAGTTCCTTTCCTGCCCAGTGATTGTCATTGGGATAAAGTACCTCTACGATGTTTCTTGCAAGGTTTTCCTGCTCAACAGCCTTCTGATATTCACCCTTGTCAAATGAATCAAGCTGGAAGCATTCAACAGGCTGTGCATCCCATATCCTCAGTGTGTTTACGATGCCGTTTCCGTAACCAACGATCGGAAGGTCGTAAGGAACAGCATTTACTACCTGGTAGTTTTCCTGTCTGAATACGTTTCTGCCGTTCTCATCAACGGAAACGCTTACATAGCCGCCGAATTTAACCTGCTTTGTATATTCGGGTCTTCTTAATTCAAACGGATTGTTAACTGCAAGCCAGTTATCCGGTACCTCAACCTGGAAGCCGTCTCTGATCTTCTGTTTAAACATACCGTAGCGGTATCTGATACCGCATCCGTATGCGCCGTATCCGAGTGTTGCGAGTGAATCAAGGAAGCATGCCGCAAGACGTCCTAAACCACCGTTTCCGAGTGCTGCATCGGGCTCCTGGTCCTCGATCACGTTGATATCTACTCCGAGCTCCTCAAGGCATTCCTTAACCGCCTTGTAAGCCTGCAGATTTATTAAGTTGTTTCCGAGTGCTCTGCCCATCAGAAATTCCATGGACATGTAGTACACGATCTTGGGATCCTTCTTCTCATACTCCTTCTGAGTAGTCATCCAGTGATCCACGATAGCATCCTTGATGGCATAACCTACAGCCTGGAATATCTCCTGGTCGGTCGCCTCTTCGATGTTCTTGCGGTACAGTGTCTTTACATTGTAAAGGACACTCCTCTTAAATAATTCTCTGTCAAAATCAAGTGTTGTTTGAACCTTCTTAGCCATAAATCATTCCTTTCCATGTTGATCAGATCAACATCTCTCTATGCAGATGGTAACATTTTCACCATTGACGTTCCAATCCTTTTTAACGGCGTATTCATCCGTGAATGAGAATCCGTTTGCAAGTACCTTGTCCCCGATCGTCTTCTCGTTCTTTTTAACTACCTCAGCAAGCTTTTCATTGTTAAGAACCGATACGAGTATATGATCCATAACCTCAAATCCTGCATCCTTACGCATTGTCTGGATCTTTGATATGAGCTCGTTTGCATTACCCTCTTCCAAAAGCTCGTCAGTGAGAGTCGTATCCATTACAACGGTTGTCTTGTTATCAGCCTCGGTAACAAATCCTTCCTTCTGGCTCATCGTGATAAGCAGATCTTCCTCTGCAAGTCTTATCTCCTCACCGTCATTAAATACGAGTGCTCCGTTTGCCTTAAGCTCATCCATAGCATCGTTTCCGTCAAGGGATGCAAGTGTCTTCTGGATGAATCCGAGATGCTTTCCGTACTTGGGTCCTACCGTCTTAAGCTGAGGCTTGAAAGTATAAGTCGTAAAGTCTCTTACATCATCGGTAAATGTGACCTTCTTGACATTTAATTCATCCTCTATGATCTCAACATAGTACTCTGAAAGTGCATTCTCAGTCTTAACAAACATGTTTGCTATAGGCTGACGATTCTTTATATTAGATGCATTTCTGCATGCACGTCCCTTTACAACGATATCAACGGCAGCGTCCATATCCGACTCAAGAGCCTTATCGATCATGCTCTCGTCAACGGTCGGGAAATCACAAAGATGTACGCTTATCGGAGCTGAGCTGTCAACTGAGCATACAAGATTTCTGTAGATCTCATCAGCCATGAAAGGAATCATTGGTGCAGCTGCCTTTGCTACATTCACAAGCGCTGTGTAAAGAGTCATGTATGCATTGATCTTATCCTGCTCCATGCCCTTTGCCCAGAATCTCTCACGACCGCGGCGAACATACCAGTTACTCATCTCATCAACGAATTCCTGAAGTGCTCTTGCTGCCTCGGGTATCCTGTAATTTGCCAGGTTGTCATCAACAGCGCCTACCATGGTGTTCATCTTTGAAAGGAGCCATCTGTCCATTACACCAAGGTTTGCCTTGTCGAGTGTATATTTTGTTGCATCAAAATCATCTATATTTGCATAAAGTACGAAGAATGCATATGTATTCCAGAGTGTTCCCATGAACTTTCTCTGTCCTTCAACGACTGCGTCGCCGTGGAAACGGTTAGGAAGCCATGGAGCGGAATTGATATAAAAATACCATCTGATAGCATCAGCACCGTACTTTTCAAGAGCATCAAAAGGATCAACTGCGTTGCCCTTGCTCTTGCTCATCTTCTGACCGTCCTTGTCCTGTACATGTCCGAGGACTATTACATTCTCATAGGGCGACTTGTTAAACAGAAGTGTTGATTCTGCCATGAGTGAATGGAACCATCCTCTTGTCTGGTCAACAGCCTCTGAGATGAACTGTGCAGGGAACTGCTGCTCAAAGAGCTCCTTGTTCTCGAACGGATAATGATGCTGTGCAAAAGGCATTGCACCTGAATCAAACCAGCAGTCGATAACCTCGGGAACCCTGTGCATCTCCTTGCCACATTCAGGGCACTTGCATGTTATCTCATCTATATATGGTCTGTGCAGTTCAACGGTAAGTGCAGCATCGTTTCCTGAAAGCTGCTTAAGCTCTTCACGGCTTCCGATGCACTCTCTGTGACCGCATTCGCATTCCCAGATATTGAGAGGTGTTCCCCAGTATCTGTTACGTGATATAGCCCAGTCCTGGATGTTCTCAAGCCAGTTGCCGAAACGGCCCTTACCGATCGATTCGGGTATCCAGTTGACTGTATTGTTATTTCTTATAAGATCATCCCTTACAGCTGTCTCCTTGATGTACCAGCTCTCTCTTGCATAGTAAACAAGAGGTGTGTCACATCTCCAGCAGTGAGGATATTCATGTTCAAACTTGGGTGCATCGTAAAGAAGCTTTCTTGAAGAAAGTTCCTTTATTACCTCGGGATCCGCGCTTACAGCGCCTGCCTTTATCTCAGACTCTGTAGGCTTGCATCTCATACCGCCAAACGGTGTCTCGTTAAGCATAACACCCTTGTCATCAACCATCTGTACGAAAGGAAGGTCGTAATTGCGTCCTACGTTGGCATCGTCTTCACCGAATGCGGGAGCGATATGAACTATTCCTGTACCGTCTGTCATAGTTACATAGTCATCGCATGTAACAAAGAAGCCCTTCTTGTTCTGCTTGTCGGCAACCTTCTTAGCGCACTCGTATAAAGGCTCGTATTCCTTGTACTCGAGATCCTTTCCCTTATACTCTTCAAGCACCTCGTATGCGGGCTCGTCTTCCTTCTTAAGAGGAGAAAGAACCGTATCAAGAAGCGCCTTTGCCATGTAATATGTATAACCGTCCGCAGCCTTTACCTTGCAGTAGTCATCCGAAGGATTTACGCAGAGAGCCACGTTTGAAGGCAGTGTCCAGGGTGTTGTCGTCCATGCAAGGAAATATGCATCCTCGCCTACCACCTTGAATCTTACGATAGCAGATCTTTCCTTAAGTGTCTTGTATCCCTGTGATACCTCTGCACTTGAAAGAGGAGTGCCGCATCTGGGGCAGTAAGGCACGATCTTAAAGCCCTTGTAGAGCAGGCCTTTCTTCCATATTTCCTTAAGAGCCCACCACTCGGACTCGATATAGTCGTCATGATATGTAACATACGGATCGTCCATATCGGCCCAGAATCCTACAGTACCTGAGAAGTCCTCCCACATACCCTTGTATTTCCATACGGATTCCTTGCACTTGTCGATGAACGGCTCCATGCCGTATTCCTCGATCTGTTCCTTTCCGTTGAGTCCGAGAAGCTTTTCAACCTCAAGCTCTACGGGCAGTCCGTGTGTATCCCATCCGGCCTTTCTGGGAACCATATATCCCTTCATGGTCCTGTATCTGGGGATCATGTCTTTGATTACTCTTGTAAGGACATGGCCTATATGCGGCTTTCCGTTTGCAGTCGGAGGGCCGTCATAGAAGGTATATACCTCCCCGTCCTTTCTCTGTTCCATGCTCTTTCTGAAGATGTCATTCTCCTGCCAGAATGCAAGAGTTTCTTTTTCTCTGTCCACAAAGTTCAGATTAGTATCAACCTTATTGTACATAGAAACCTCCCTTGAAAAATAAAAAAGGTCTTACCCGCATAAGGATAAGACCTGTATCTTACAACCACCTTATTGCGACATACTCTTCGTTTACAAATGCTTAAAGCCCCTTTGCCAAGATTCATATGCGTGCCGGTAACGTCGGCATGACGGCGTAGCTTACTCTTTATCATTTCAGCCTTGCAGCTCGGAAGTGATATTCAGTCATGTACTACTCTCACATACCTCTCACCGTCGTATGCTCGCTCATGATTTCATATTCATGACCTACTGTCTTCGTCATCGCTTTTACTATTAGATTGCATATATTATAGACGCTATTGCAGCTTCATGTCAACTGTAAGCTTGCCGTCTTTAAGGGTAATATCGGCTAAACTGCCGCATATCAAAGGCATCATCGGAGACAGATGACCGATATCCGCATCCATGATCACGGGCACGCCCAGTTTCTCGACAGTATACAGAATCGCATCATACTGATCAAGATTAAACATGGGTTCGTTAAACTGAAGCGGTCTGCCTATCATAAAGCCTCTGCAGTACTTAAACCATCCCGATTCGTACATCTGCCACATGGCTCTTCTCATGGAAAATACATTTAAGTCACAGCTTTCAAGAAACCATACAAAACCGTCGTCTTTGTATTTTTCGAGGAATTGATCCACTTTGTCAAAACGAGTGCCTCTTATGCCTACAAGACAGTCCATACAGCCGCCGATAAGCCTTCCGGCCATCTTTATATCATCCGCATTTTCCATCTTTTTATCTGCATTTGGCATATATCCTTTAAGGATCGTAGGCTCGGTGCAGTTATACGGTGCGAGCGGATCCTCTTCGGATTTAAGAGACATTATCTCCCATCTGTCATAGTTATGTACAGACATGCACTCGCCCTTTAGCATATGCCATGCATCAAATATCGATTCATGCCACGACTCCATTCCGAATTTCGATGCATTGGGTCCGTATATTGAAGCCACATCACAGAGCGTTGTCAGCAGAAAAGTCATATGAGTATTATCTGAATAGCCCATATACCACTTCGGCTTTGCCTGCTTTATCTTTTCAAAGTCAACATTGCTTATGGTCTCACACATAAGCTCTCCGCCGCCGCAGCTTATAATGGCATCATTTGAATCTGATATATAGTACTCCGAGAGCTCTTTGCCGCAGCTAACGGGATCGCTGCTTATTCCTATACCGTCTTCCTTGTAGCAGTTCGGTCCAAGCTCAGTGTTAAATCCGTCCTGTTTAAGGATATTTAAAAAGTTTTCAAAGCAGCTCTTATAAGGCTGTGCATTGCATCCGAATGCCGGTGCAACAAAAGCTATGGTATCGTTCTTTTTTATAAATTCAGGATATCTCATGTTCTACCTCAAATTGCAAAAGAGTGCCATATCATCAGATATGACACTCCGCATTATAAGTCAGTTTATTATTTTCTCTTGCCCATGATACGTAAGAGTTTCAAGAAGAGGTTGATGAAATCAAGATACAGCTGGAATGCACCGAAAAGTGCAAGGCTGTTTTCTGATTCAACCGTTGAATACATAGCCATCTGCTTGATCTTCTGTGTATCGTAAGCTGTAAGTCCTACAAAGATGACAACACCGATTATCGAGATCACAAGATCAAACATCGAATTGCGAAGGAATACAAGGTTTACAAGACTTGCAAGGATAATACCTATAAGTCCCATCAGGCACATAGAACCGATACCTGTAAGATCCTTATTTGTCGTAAGACCTATGATAGCCATTGCAGCGAACATGCCGGCCGTTACAAAGAATGTAGCTGCTATGCTCGTTCCTGTGTATGCAAGTATGATCACTGAAAATGTCATACCGGTCAGGAATGAATAAACGGTATAGAGTATTCCGGCAAGAACCGCATTATTCTTCTTTACTGCTGAGTTTCCGATCAGAACTATAGCTATCTCGGCAATGAGAAGTATGAAGAATGTTCCGCCGCTTAACATCTTTATTGCTGTTGCAGGGCTTGTGATGAGAGCTGCGAATGCTGTTATCACAAGTGCTACCACCATGAACAAGAATGACTTTGTAACAACCTTCTCGGTCGCGATGGTCTTAAGTCCGTCCATGCCTGTAGGTCCTACATAGCTTGCATTCTGATAGCTTTCAGAACCCATGTCTCCCTGATAGCTGTTTGCACCGGGTGTGAATGCATCATATCCGTAACCGGGCATATCAGCTGAACTATTATCATAATTGTAATTGTTTGCGCTGTCGTAATTATAATCGCTCATAGTGAACCTCCTTTTTAGTCCCTACGCAAATTATGCCATAGAATCTGTGTTTTTACTATGATAAATTAATAAATTATCTATAAATTTTTATCTATCAGAATTGCACATATCATCTTCGGATCGCTGCCCACACCGTTTATCGCTTCTCTTAAAGTGGGATAGTATTTTGATCTGCTTCGCGCGTTATGAGGTCTAAATCCGTTCTCATCCTTTGTAAAGGTTATGGTATGTATCTGTGAATAAAGAGTTTTTCTGTCATTGTAAACGGTCGCGATCGCAAGCTCGCAGTTAGGATCGATGTTTTCCTCTTTCCATACGATCCTGCACTTTACCCCGTGCTTTAAAAGGTGTCTTCTTATTGCCAAAGGAGATGAGCCTATGACTCCCTTTAAGGAAGCTCCGCTCTTTTCAAACTCCTCTATGAGATCACCTATAAGACCGGCTTTACTTTCCTTTTTAAGGTCATACAGCACATTATAGACCGCCATGATCTCACAGCCAGAAAAAGCCATCGTCGATCTTCCGAACTTTACATCCTTCCACTCGCTCTGGTTTTCTATATATCCCGACTTGTAAGGCGAGCTGTCGCTGTTTAACACCTTTTCGTTATTAATCCTGTTTTCTTTTCTGATCGATTTTTTTATATATATCAGCCTGTCAAGGACACCGTATACAAACACCACCAGACGTGGTGAAACATGTGAAGGTATCCACCGGGCGATCTTTTGCTTTATTTCCATTGCATTTACCCGTTGATTCTGTTCATGGCTTCATCACACATGTCATGAACAAGAAGAGGCATCGCTTCGCTGACTTTGTCGGCACTCTCTTCTATGATCTTTTTATCATCTGATGAAAAATGTCCCAGAACATAGTCTGCCAGATCCATGCGCGGCGGCTTTTCTCCTATGCCTATCTTTACCCTGACAAACACATCGCTACCGAGGTGGCTTATTATGCTCTTTATTCCGTTATGTCCTCCGGCACTGCCTTTTTTACGTATGCGGATCTTTCCGACTTCCATGGATGTATCATCATAGATGATGCAGACATTTGTCTCAGTATCGACCTTGAAGTAATCAGCTACTTCACGTACTGCCTCGCCGCTTAAGTTCATATAGGTCAAAGGCTTGACAAGAACAACTCTTTCACCGTCTATCACGCCTTTACCTATAACGGATTTAAACTTTCGCTCCACAATGTCGATCCCGTATCTGTCAGCGATCTTGTCTATCGTCACATATCCCGTATTATGTCTTGTATTGTCATACTTTTTGTCCGGATTACCCAGACCAACTATTATATACATATCTATGCGTCCTTATTATCTGATATAAGTATATCATACATGTTGTTTAAGAGTTCATCGACAAACTTTAAAAGGTTTTCCTCGTCTCGCTCTATGATGCCCTCTTTTTTGTATGTACATGTAAAATACGGAGTCTTTCCCGTAACGAGTTTTAGTCTTCCCTTGTAGAGCTTTATAAGATCAGGTATCTTTGCAACATCTATGAGGGCAGCCGTGTGCATGTTCATGCGAAGCATCTCTCCTGCTGCCTTAAGCTCTGTCACATAGCAGCTGTGAGCTTTTATCCTGAGCAGTGATATCCTTATGAGATTATCGGCGGATTTGGGTATCGCGCCGAATCTGTCCTTTAATTCATCCCTGAGGTCATCAGCCTCAGACACTTCCTCAATGGCCGCTATCCTCTTGTAAACGTCAAGCTTTTGCACCTCGTTTGGAATGTAGTCCACAGGTATGTATGCATCAGCTTCAAGATCTATCTGTGTATCGAATTCATCCGTCTGGGTGCTTATGCCCTTTGCTTTCTTGACGGCATCGTTTAGCATCTTGCAGTAAAGATCATAGCCGACAGCCTCCATATGTCCGTGCTGAGTCCTTCCGAGTATGTTTCCGGCGCCTCTTATCTCAAGATCCCTCATGGCTATCTTGAATCCGCTTCCAAGATCTGTATATTCCCTGATGGCCTCAAGTCTTTTCTGAGCCTGCTCCTTTAACATCTTGTCGCGCTTGTACATGAGGAACGCATATGCGGTCCTGTTAGATCTTCCGACTCTTCCTCTCAACTGATACAGCTGTGACAGTCCCATCCTGTCGGAGTCATGAACGATGATTGTATTTACGTTTGATATATCAAGTCCAGTCTCGACTATCGTCGTAGCAACGAGAACATCTATCTCACCGTCAATGAAGTCATACATCAGATTCTCAAGCTCACGCTCGTTCATCCGTCCGTGGCCGTAGGCAACATTTGCCTCAGGCACAAGAGCCTGAAGACGCGCAGTGATATCGGCGATGTCATTTATCCTGTTATATACATAGTAGACCTGGCCTCCTCTGGCCATCTCTCTTACTATGGCTTCACGTATCAGCTCCTCATTGTATTCCATGACAAAAGTCTGTATCGGAACTCTGTCACCGGGAGCCTCCTCAAGAACAGACATATCCTTTATTCCAACCAAAGACATGTGAAGGGTCCTTGGTATGGGAGTTGCGGAAAGAGTGAGTACATCCACGTTCTGTCTCATCTTTTTAATCTTTTCCTTGTGGGTTACTCCGAATCTCTGCTCCTCATCAACAACAAGCAGTCCGAGATCCTTAAAGCTTATATCATCGGACAATAGCCTGTGCGTTCCGATGACTATATCCACAAGACCCTTTTTAATATCCGATACGGTCTGTTTCTGCTCCTTTGCACTCTTAAATCTTGACAGCATCTGTATCGTTATAGGATAGTCCTTCATGCGCTGCGTAAAGGTATTAAAATGCTGCTGAGCCAGTATGGTGGTAGGAACAAGTATCGCAACCTGTTTACTCTCCGTAACAGCCTTAAACGCGGCTCTGATGGCTATCTCAGTCTTGCCGTATCCGACATCTCCGCAGATCAGTCTGTCCATGATCTTATCAGACTCCATATCGGCCTTGGTCTCCGCTATGGCCTTTAACTGATCCTCCGTCTCCTCAAAAGGAAATGTTTCCTCGAATTCCTTCTGCCATACGGTATCTTCTCCGAATACATAGCCGTTCTTTTCCTGTCTGGCCGCATAGAGCTTTACAAGATCCTGAGCTATACCGTCTACGGCAGTCCTTACCCTGGTCTTTGTATTTGTCCATTCCTTGCCGCCGAGCCTATTAAGCTTTGGCTTTTTGGCAGCATCGGCGCTGGCATATTTCTGAACGGATCTGAAGCCTGTCGCAAGGACATACAGATTTCCTCCGTCGCGGTAGGATATCTTCATGTAATCCCTTATGACATTTTCAGTCTCGACCTTTTCTATTCCCTGATATATACCCAGTCCGTGACTCTCGTGGACCACGTAATCTCCGACCTTTAATTCATTAAAGTCGTTGATAGCGGTTCCCTCGTATCTCTTGTGCTTCTTTTTCTTCTTCGTAACTCCGAAGATGTCGCTCTCGCTTATAACAACGAATTTAAGCAGCGGATATTCATATCCCCTGAGGACATTTCCGTACATGACGGTTATCTCGCCGGGGATGAGCTTTCTGTTCATATCCTCGGTATATATGGCAGGAAGATCCCTGTCCATTATGTTGTCTGCCAGTCTCTGAGCTCTCGTTCTTGAAGGGCATAGCAGTATTATCCTGTAGCCTCTTTTTCTGTACAGCTCAAGATCCTTTATAAGATATTCAAACTGATTCTTATAAGGAGCTATGGATTTGGCAGTGATATTGCATCTGTAAGCAGCATCGACTATGAGATTTCTGGTCTCAAGAGATGAAAGCTGGATAACGGCATACTTTTCAAAACCGCGTCTTACCTGATCGGATGAATACAAAATGTTCATCTGCCCGGGAAGTATATAGCCCTTAAGTGCCCTGTTTTTCATGCTCTCGTCAAATTCAAGCTCGACTGCCTTTGCATGCTCGGCTATCTGAACGGGCTCGTCAAATACAAGAACGGTCTTATCATTATCAAACATCTGAATGAACTGATAAAGATCGTCATAAAAATATGATGCATAGCTGTCCAGGTTTACAACTCTTCCAAGCTCTAAAAGATCCTCTTTGAGAGTCTTTACCTGGGTATCTATCCGGTGCGCTTCCTCGGTCTTAAAATCATCCCTGAAGCTCTTATAGACCCTGTCTTTTTCCTTTTCTATCTTATAAAGACCGTCCCTTAGCATATCCTTTGAAAGTATCATCTCGGATGCGGGAAAGATGCTGATATTCTCAAGCTCTTCTATAGATCGCTGCGTATCTATGTCAAAGCTTCTTAACGATTCTACCTCATCTCCCCACAGTTCTATCCTGAACGGATTTGTCTCAGTGGTATCAAAGATATCGATGATATCTCCCCTTATGGAAAACTGTCCGGGTTCCTCTACCTGGTAATTTCTTATATATCCTATATCAACAAGATCGCTAGCAAGCTTCTTTGTATCGATCGTATCGTTCTTAGATATGTTTATGCTTCCTGCCGCGACATGTTCTATCGGCAAAACAGGACTCATCAGTGCATCAAAAGTGGTAACGACGGTAAAAGGCGTATCTTCAACGATGCTCTTTAATACCTTAAGTCTTTCGCTGACAAGTTTGTTTCCGTGAATGTCAGCCTGATAGAATATAAGATCCTTTGCGGGATAAAAGAGCACATTTTCACCGTAGAGCTTAAGATCCTCTGCGATCTCCTTTACTCTTAAGTCACTGTAAGTAGCGATGATCTTATACTTAAAACCATCGCTTAATCCCTGTGCTATATGGATCTTCTGGGAATCCGAACATCCCGAGAGAGATACTGCCTTTTTCTTTGAGAGAGTCTTTATGATGCCCTCATGATCGGACAGCTCTCTTATCACGTCTGTTAGTGTATTCATGCCATATCATTGTAGCAAAAGAGAAGCCGCAGGTAAATCCCGCAGCTTCTCTTTAACCCCATATTGTCTCTGAAAAAACTTATTTCCTAGACAGGTTCATCCTCGTCATCCTTAGCCTTCTCATAGGCCTCAAGGATTATCCTCTGAATGCTGTCTCTGGTCGCAGAATTGATCGGATGAGCGATATCCCTGTATTCTCCGTCCGTAGCCTTCTTGCTGGGCATCGCGATGAATAACCCCTTTTCACCCTCGATGACCTTGATGTCATGAACCACAAACTCGTCGTCTATAGTGATCGATACGATGGCTCTCATCTTGCTTTCTTTTGATATCTTGCGTACCCTTACATCTGTAATCTTCATAAGCTCATTCCCTTCATTACATCACATATCTGTCTGTATGCTCAACAACTACTTCTATTCCGTTCTCTCCCTTGTGGTAAGAGTTGGCTCTTATCGTGCCGTGGCTCTCCACAATGCAGTTTTCGATATATGAATTATCTCCGATGTAAACATCATTAAGGATAATGGAATTCTTAATGGTACAGTTGTTTCCGATGAATGTCTGTCTGAATATGACAGAATCCTCAACGGTACCGTTTACGATCGTTCCGCTAGCTACTAAGCTGTTCATGATCTTTGCACCGACATTGTATTTGGCGGGAGGAAGATCATCAACCTTTGAGTAGATATCCGGATAGGTCTTGAAGAAGTAATCCCTTACCTCTGGTTTTAAGAAATCCATGTTCGCAGAGAAGTAATCATTTACTGAAGCGATATTCTTCCAGTATGAATTTATCTTGTATCCGTAGATCCTCTTCTGACCCTTGTATCTGATAAGGATGTCTCTTACGAAATCGTATCTGTCTTCTTCAGCACACTTCTCGATCATCTCTACAAGAAGTCTTCTTCTGATGATATAGATACCGCAGCTGATCGTATTTGATCTTGCTACAACTGCCTTCTCCTCAAAATCCTCTATCCTGCAGTCATCATCAAGCTTTACCGTTCCGTAGCGATCCACATTTGCATCAGGATCCATATCCTTGCATACAACAGTGATATCAGCCTTCTTTTCAATGTGATACTCAAGTACCTTGTTAAAATCGAGCTTGTATACACAGTCAGCAGAAGCTATAACAACATACGGCTCATGGCTTGATTTAAGGAATGACAGGTTCTGATAGATGGCATCAGCCGTTCCTCTGTACCAGAAGCTGTTATCAGCCGTTACAGCCGGTGTGAATACGAAAAGTCCGCCCTGCTTACGTCCGAAATCCCACCACTTTGATGAACTGAGATGCTCGTTTAGGCTTCTCGCATTGTACTGGGTGAATACGGCTACTTTCTGTATATGAGAGTTAGACATGTTGCTGAGTGCAAAGTCTATCGCTCTGTAGCTTCCGGCTATCGGCATTGCGCCTATGGCTCTTTTCTGTGACAATTCTCTCATACGGTGGTTGTTACCGCCCGCAAGTATAATTCCTATCGCTCTCATACACTTTCACCTGCCTTAATCAATGTCTTACCACTTGCCAGTGTATTGTTCTGATAATCCGAATAAACAGTTTCACCGAAGATGCATGTATTCTTTCCAACAGTTATGTTTTCTGGAATGATGCTCTTTTCACCTATGCACACCAGTCCGCTGTTATAGATGTGAGGATCAGTCTCGTTTTCAACCTCATCCCCTATTCCGAAGCGGCAGTTATTCTTTATCTCTACATTCTCGGCTACGATAGTCTTATAAACTTCGCAGTTGTCACCGATAACGGTGTTGTTCATTATGATCGAATCTCTGATTATCGTGTTCTTTCCGATCGTTACACCGCATCCGATTACCGAGTTGTAAACCTTTCCGTAGATATCGGAGCCTTCACCTATGATACTCTTTTCAACCTCGCTCTCCTTTGAGAAATACTGAGGAGGAAGTATATCCGACTTGGTGTAGATCTTCCAGTACTCTTCGTAGAGATTGAACTCTGGAACGATATCGATGAGCTCCATGTTTGCTTCCCAGTATGAATGAAGAGTACCTACATCCTTCCAGTAGCCGTTGAACTCATATGCATAAAGCGGACATCCCTTGTCATGACAGTAGGGGATGATATGCTTACCGAAATCAAGTCCGGGCTGATCTGCCATTGCGATAAGAGCTTCCTTTAATGTCTTCCAGTTGAAGATATATATACCCATTGATGCCAGATTGCTTCTGGGATTTGCGGGCTTTTCCTCAAAATCGGTGATCTTGCGGTTCTCATCCGTGATCATGATACCGAAACGCTTTGCCTCCTCCATGGGAACAGGCATAACAGCTATGGTGCATTCAGACTTGTTCTGCTTGTGGAAATCAAGCATTACCTCATAGTCCATCTTGTATATATGGTCTCCTGAAAGGATCAGTATATACTCGGGATTGAAGCTCTCCATGTAGTCTATGTTCTGATATATGGCATTTGCGGTACCTGTATACCATTCACTGTTTGTGCTCTTCTCATACGGAGGAAGCACAGTAACACCGCCGATATTTCTGTCCAGATCCCACGGGATACCTATGCCGATATGAGTATTCAGTCTCAAAGGCTGATACTGAGTAAGAACACCTACAGTGTCCACTCCGGAGTTGATACAGTTACTTAACGGGAAATCAATGATACGGTATTTTCCACCAAAAGATACCGCCGGCTTTGCAACCTTAGACGTTAGAACTCCCAGCCTGCTGCCCTGACCACCGGCCAGAAGCATGGCAATCATTTCCTTCTTGATCATGTCTTCACCTCTTCTGTCGTAATATTGAGTCGATTTTGCTGTCAAAAGGTACAATAAATTGTATGTAGATTATAGCATAGAAAGAATTTATTGTGAAGTTTTTTAGAATTAATCGCCACTATTTTGTGATTTTTTGTGAATATTTCACAAATTTGTAGACACTATTTTTAAAATATGCTTTCTATCTTGCGACAAGTCTTTTTTCATACCACAACATCTTGTGGAAATGAAAAAGGCCCGTCTCTTTTAAGAGACAGGCCGTAAATTACAAATTATGTATTAATCCTGCTTTTCAAGTGCCTTGTAAACAACTGCAGAGAGTGCTGCACCTGCAAGAGGACCTACTATGAATACCCAAACGCATGCGATCGGGTCTGTATTTCCGTTAAAAGCTGCCACGATAGCGGGACCTATGCTTCTTGCGGGATTAACGCTCGTACCTGTAAGTCCGATACCCAGGATATGAACGACAACAAGTGTAAAGCCTATAACTACTCCGGCAAATGATCCGTGATCTGCCTTCTTGCTCGTAACACCCAGTATGGCTGTCACAAATATGAATGTGAGCACGATCTCAACCAAGAGTCCTGCGATTATGCTTCCGTTAACTCCGCCAAGGCCGTTTGAGCCAAAGCCACCTGTCATATCCGTTATACCGCCAAGGTTAAAGATAGCTGCCAGTATGAGTGAACCTGCAAATGCGCCGCAGATCTGGGATATAACATATCCTACAAACTCCTTAACATCCATGCCTCCGCTCATCAATACTCCCAGAGAAACAGCTGGATTGATGTGACATCCGGAGATGTTGCCGATCGAATAAGCCATTGCAATGATGGTAAGACCGAATGCGAATGCAGTCAGGATATAGCCTGTGCTGCCGATGTAATCACATCCGACAAGCATTGCCGTTCCGCATCCAAGAATGACAAGTGTCATTGTTCCGATGAATTCTGCTACATACTTTTTCATAGTTTTACCCCTTTCGTTTTTCTTGTAACCCGTTTTTTATTCTTCCGGCTTGGAAAGATCCTCGCCTGCTTTATATCTTGCGACAATGCTGTTGATCCTTTCATTGGGAACCAGCAGATCGCTTATGGAAGAATCATGATTGAGAGTATCAATGATATAAGCTATGTACTTGCTCAGATCACAGCTTATATACCACTCCTTTTCAAGCAGCTCCGGCGGCTGATAGATAAGGTTGGTGGTAAGTATATTTGTAAACAGACCGGCTTCATAAGCCCTGTCAAACTTTTCAAATCCGTTCGTGAACAGACCGAATGTCGAGAAGAGGAAGATACGTCCCGCATCACGCTTCTTAAGCTCTGTGGCAACATCTATCATGCTGTCACCTGAAGAGATCATGTCATCTAAAATGATAACGTCCTTTCCTGCTACGTTTGAACCGAGAAACTCATGAGCTATTATGGGATTTCTTCCGTCAACCACTCTTGTATAGTCACGTCTCTTGTAGAACATACCCATATCGAGTCCCAAAACGTTTGCGATATAGATGGCTCTTCTCATTCCTCCTTCATCGGGGCTTATTACCATCATGTGGTCTGAATCTATGTTCAGATCCTTAACATGTGTAAGAAGACCTTTTATAAACTGATATGAAGCCTGTACCGTTTCAAATCCGTGAAGCGGTATCGCATTCTGTACACGAGGGTCATGAGCATCAAATGTGATGATGTTGTCAACACCCATGCGAACAAGTTCCTGGAGTGCTATAGCGCAGTCAAGAGATTCTCTTGCAGTTCTCTTGTGCTGTCTGCTCTCGTAAAGGAAAGGCATGATCACGGTTATACGTCTTGCCTTGCCGCCGACAGCTGCTATGATTCTCTTAAGATCCTGGTAATGATCATCGGGGGACATGTGATTCTTCTGTCCTGCTACCGTATATGTGAGAGAATAGTTGCATACATCAACAAGGATATAAAGATCCATTCCTCTTACGGATTCAAGTATCTCTCCCTTGCCTTCTCCGGAGCCGAATCTTGAGACCTTGCTCTTTAAGATGTACGAATCTCTCATATATCCTGCAAATGCAAGACTGTTCTTATGCTCATTCTCCCTCTCGGTACGCCAGTCGACAAGATATGAGTCAACCTTTTCTCCGAGCACCTTGCATCCGCTTAAGGGTATGATCCCCAGCGAGCCTACAGGTATGGTGTCAAGCTTTCTTTTTTCTTCGCGTTTTGCCATAAACCTAACAAAACCTCACTTTCTTTTACTGTTGATTACGGTCAAACTTGTTCTTAAACCGGATATCCGGGCCGTAAAGCTTGCAGAATGTATAGCTTCCCACAAGGCGGGAATATATCCTTTCCGTGTAGGTTTCCGCTATTGCCTTAGGCGATAGATTTGTTGATATTATTGTTGATTTCTTGTTAAGGAAACGCTCATTCAAACATGTGAACAGCGTTGTTATCGTAAAGCTGTTTACCTGCTCCGTTCCCAGATCGTCTATGATAAGCAGATCACTCTCGAATATCTCTGCATAATCTGAGTATAACTCATTTCTCTTTGAATGATCAAAAGAATATCTCGAGAACAGATCCATGAGATTCGATGCACTGAAATACAGCACGGAATACTCTTTTTCTATCAGTTCTCTAGCTATGCAGGCACTCATCAATGATTTGCCGCTACCAACTGTACCATAAATCACAAGGTTTTTAAAGTCATTGTCAAAGTTTTTTACAAAATTGATCGCGTTGTCGTATGTATCCCTAAAGGCAACCAGTTCCTCGTCCTTATAGTACCTGTCGCTTATCATCGAAAAATCGACAGACCTTAAATATGAGTCGATATTAGATCTGTTATAGAGCATGGAAACAGATATCTTCTTAAGACATCTGCAGGCCTTGCCGTCTATATAGCCCGTATCCCTGCATTCCCTGCACGTATATATGGGATCAAGATAATCCTCGGGAAGGGATGCTGACTTTAAAAGGTTTTTCTTTTCCTCTAAAAGCTTAGCGTATTCCTTTTTATATTCATCGGCGCTTGCCTCTTCTCCCATGGCAAGCTTCTTTGCCATCTCCATACTCAAAGAGACCATACGGTCTTGGATCTGGCTAAATCCCGGTATGGTCTTCTCTGCATGTTCACGACGTCTGTCCAACTCCTGTCCGTTTAACATACGTCTTTCATCATATATTCTCTTTATCTGTTCAAACTGTGCGTTGGTAAATGACACGTCTGCTCCTATTCTCGCTGCAGCAATACCTTTTCCATCTCGTCAAAGTCATAGTCATGCTTCATATCAAACTGATGGAATGATGTATTGACCGTCTTCTTTACTGGACGGTGATACTTTGCGTCTATAGCCTCTATATCGCGCTTGGTTGCAACGCCTGCCTGACTCCAGCTCTTTAATATCGAATCCGCATACGCAAATCTGTTCTTATCCGTAGACATTACGCTGCGTTCGCATGCTTCCATGATTATATCCATAGAAAAACCAAACTCACTGACCCATCTGCGTACATATTCAGCTTCCTTGTCTGTAGGAGTAGAACTCTTTCCGAGAGCTCTCATTACAGTATAAACGTTCTTGTCATAACGCCCGCTCATTGCCCTTGCCTGTTCGGGGGTCGTTACGCCGTTCTGAGCCCAGTTGATCGCAACCGATTCTATATATCTGAAATTCTTCTTATCCTTGTCTGCGCAGTATGCCAGTAGATAATCTATAAGATCTGTATTAAAGTGCAGTACATCCGTTATGAAAAGCAAAGATCTTATATCGGAAGGACTGAGTGTCTTTCCAAGATACTGCTCTGCAATGAATATGATCTGGGATGTCTCGTCTCTGTCCTTGAATGCTCTTAAGTCATCTGCAGAGTATGTGGGCTTTACAAAAGCCTCAGGCTCCTCAGTAACCTCAGGTGAGGGATTAAACGATACTGCCACAGGCACAAATGACTTTGTCTGTGTATTCATTTTCTGAGCGCTTGCGGGTGTTATAAGCCTTACTCCCACAACAGAACCGTCAATGTCATAATTCAGGGTAAGAAGCTTGTTCTTCTCCCAGTATTTCAGCGCCCTGCATATATCCTTTTCCGTATAGTTGAATTTGTCCGCCATATCGGAAACGCTCGTCGCATTTCCAGTCATGCGAAGTAGATATAGATAGACCTTGATCTGAGCCGCATTTGCCTCAGCAAGAAATTCGTCGATAAACTGATTTGATATGTATGTGCAGCCGTTATCGACATCACGATAGACCGAAAAGTTACTCATAGTCTCACCCGGTATTCCCAATACTGTCCGGCAGCTCCCCTTCTGTCGAATGTAACCCAAATTATAACACAGCACTTTTAAAAATGAAACAGTAAAAATGCGCTCAAACCCTTGATTTTACTGGGGTTTTAAGCATTGTGGATAATGTGGATATTGTGGAAATCCCAAGGTCAAAAATAGACAAGATGCGTATTTTCAAGGTTCTTTCCATAATCAAATTATCCACCGGATCTTAATGTTTTACAACACCAAAATCGGTGGATAATGTGAATAACTTATATTCCCAACAGGCTTTCGCCCACTTTTACTATATCTCCGGCACCCATAGTTATCAACAAATCGCCTTGTGAACAATTTTCAAGAAGAAAATTTTCAATTTCATCAAAAGTCGGGAAATAATAGCATTCCTTTCCGAGCTTTTCTATCTCTTTTTGAAGATCAGTTGAGTAAATGCCGATGGTATTCTTCTCTCTTGCCGCATATATATCCGCAAGCACGACCTTGTCCGCAAGAGAAAGAGCTTCTGCAAAATCATTTAAGAATGCCTTTGTCCTTGTATATGTATGAGGCTGGAATACACACCACAGCGTCTTATGAGGATAATTAAGAGCTGCCTTTAAAGTAGCCTTTATCTCAGTCGGATGATGAGCGTAATCGTCTATTACGGTCACACCTCCAATCTCTCCCTTTTTCTCGAATCTGCGGTCTGTTCCCGTAAAGAGCTTAAGCGCTTCGACTGATACCTGCCTGTCTATTCCTGCAGTGTCCGCAAATGCGATGGCTGCCATCGAATTGTATACGTTATGAAGTCCGGGAACGCTTAAGGCGATCTTTGATTCACCCTTTTTGCTGTGAAGAACGTAGCTTGGATGAGCCAGTTCATCGTAGCTTATATCGGTCGCATAGTAATCAAATGTATCACTCATGCCGTATGTGACATAGCCGCCCTTTGAGGCAGAAGCTACTGCCTTAACATCATCTATCTCGCCGTTTATTATGAGAGTTCCGTCATCTGGAAGAAGTGATGCGAATTTTGTAAAGGAAGCCCTGATATCATCTATATCCTTAAAGAAGTCCATATGGTCTTCTTCAATGTTTAAAATAAGGCTTATCTTGGGGAAGAAGTTTAAGAAGCTGTTCGTATACTCACATGCCTCTGTAACGAAATACTTCGAATGACCGATCCTTAAGTTGCCGTCTATGCTCTTTAGCATGCCGCCAACGGATACGGTAGGATCAGTATCAGCCTTCATGAGTATCTCGGTTATCATGGATGTTGTTGTAGTCTTTCCGTGTGTACCGCTTATAGCTATGGGCAGTTCAAAATTCTTCATGATCTGACCAAGCAGCTGAGCTCTTGAAAGCTCAGGTATGTTAAGTTTTTTCATTGCGATCCATTCCGGATTGTCACTGCTTATCGCAGCCGTGTATACAAACAGATCGATATCTCCTGAGATATTCTCGCTCTTTTGTCCTATATATACTTTTGCGCCCTTGCTCTCAAGTATCTTTGTAAGCTCGCTCTCTTTCATATCGGAACCCGAAACCTTAAAGCCTCTTGATATGAGTATCTCGGCAAGACCGCTCATGCTTATCCCGCCTATTCCGCAAAAATATACATGACATGGATTGTTAAAATCTAACTGGTACATGGATCATCCTTCCCTGCAAACTTTTATTTTCCAAATACTAATTCTATTCCTATTTTTTACAAAATACAATGTCATTCAGCCATCAGGCTGTATGTTAAAAATCTGTTTCCGCTTTCTTCAAACAGATCCCTCGAATCACTCATTCCCTTTTTATAGATACTTCCCATAACCGGATCATACCAGACAACATTTTGCTCATTGTATCCTACAAGAAGTATCGTCCTTCCGTCCTCCGCTATGGCTAGTACAGGTATATCCTGATTTAGATAATATATAGCTGTATCCATGACGCATCCGGTTATATTAAGTACATGAACTTTATCAAGGTTCTCTTCGAGTATCTCGTAGGGAGTCTTTCCCTGAGCTAACATTGCCTCGGTATTTCTTGATATGCCTCTCTGTCTAAGGATGATATCAAGACACGTCGCCATTGACTCTCTGTCTTCGCTCATGCTGTCTTCCTTGATCGACATGATCTGGTTTCTCGCATGAGTCTCGCCTCTTTTATATACTTCGTTTCCCTTGTTGTCCACAACCAGGGCTCGTCTGTCGTAAGACAGGCTAATTACATCCACAGGATTGTCGCTTATCTTGCTTATCCTGCCCCCGTCGTACATGTAATATCTGTCCTTGTCCTCTTCAAAATCAAGCTTTATTGTCTTGCCTGATTCGTAGAGCACTTCCTTTGGTGTAAGAAACTTTAATGTCTTTGAATCGATATTTCCCTTAAGCTCTATCTGAGCCACCTTTTCAAACAGATCAGTCAGGGCATACACGACCTTGTTCTTGCCGGAATCAGTTGAATCATTGTTTGTTATCTGATCATCATGGATCTCGCTGTAGGATCCGTCAGAATGCTTCTCAACTCTTTTTAGGCTTATCTGGTTATCGTTTATAGTACCCTCGACAACAAATATATCCTCAAAGTCATATTCCTTAAGGATGGCGCCGAATCTCGATCTTATGACTATCTTTGCCATCAGAAATGTCGTATCGCCCAGAGGATTGTAGATTATATCGTTTTTGTTGCTTACGCCGTAAATAAGATCATCATTCATGAATCCTATAGGGCGCAGGCATTCATTGTCGGCCTTTTCAACAGTGCTTATAAAGCCGTCACCCATATCGATGGTATTGAGCTGTGATGAGACATCCTCGCTCTCCTGCCACATCGCGCTTCTTCCGCTCTTTGATACGTAGAGCGTATTTTCTATGACCTTGTCGGAAACTATCGAAACACTTAAGCTCTCGGGATCGGCTTTTATTATGTTTCCGTCTATAAACGCAAAGAAGTCCTTGTTGCCGTTTAAATAACAGAGTCTGTCAATATCCGCTATCAGGACCTGAGGCGATCTGTTGTATTCGACAAACATCTGCTCCTCAACGGTATTTAGAAGGCTGTTGTAATACTCAACCAGTACACCGGTCTGACCCTCATGTATTCCGCGGTTCATATATCCGTATACCGCAAACGAAACGTTTCCGTTTTCCTCAACGGAAAGGATCTTTATCTTTGATTCGTTATGTATGTCTCTAGGATCCGTATCGCCTGCCGTAAAGAATCCATAAAGCGTTGCGAGCTTGTTTGCAGATACATCATAGCTGAAGAGTCTGCCACAGTTTTCGAGTACGATGATATTTCCGTCATCACTTTCAGTCATATTTATCTCGCCGTTATGTATCCCGAGGACGATCTTGTTGTTTACGAGCGACTCCTTTTCCGCAAGGAATATATCCTTCATGCTCCTGTCAAATGACAGAAGATAGAATCTGTCGCTTCCCTGTCTGATCCTGTAAAACTCCTCTATCATGTAGTAATTCACGATGGAATCGTTTCTGACGCTCACCATATATTCGAGCATCACAGAAGCAGTCGATGTTCCTATGTCGCTTATGGTAGTCCTTATATCTCCTTCGATCCTCGGATGCATGTTTCCCCATCCGAGCTGGTTAAGATTGCTGTGTATATTTACTTTACCGAAAGTTGTGTTGTCTCCCTCGGAGTTTGGCTCCATATATGAATAAAGACTTCTTACATCTGTCTGGCTGAAGGTCATTGAATTGAAGTTGTAGATAAAATCAAGCTTTTCAGTTACCCCTACATCTTCCCTGCATATGATCCTGGTATAGTAATACACATCCCTTCCGTCAGTCAGCTTGAGAACGAACCCAAGGTTGTATTCTTTATCCTTTTCTATCAGATCCTTAAGATTTATCGTACCGACGATCTTGCCTGTCTTATGCTCGTAGTTGCCGACCATCGTTTCCTCGATGAGCCGGCCGCCGTCCAGGCTTCTTACCTCATAGCTTATCTTGCTTATGCCTGTATTGTAGGCATTGACAGAAAAGCTTAAAGATCTCTCCTCGCCGATGGGAGATATGCTGTCTCTTAAGGTCCCCGCATCCATACGGCTTGTATAGCCATACATCGTATTAACGCTCTTGTCCCCGTAGAGCACGCTAATAACCGGAAGTGTGGCTTCCGGCATATCGATCGTCATATCGGTTGTTCCGCGGTTCATCAAAATGTTAAAAGCAAACAGTGCCGCAAAGAAAGCGACAATGATGACAAACCATCTGATAAGGATTCTCTTCATGTTTCAAAAACAAAGGATCATGCCAAAGCACGATCCCTGCATATACTACTTTAATACGTTGATACGAGCCATAGCTCTGCTAAGAGCCGTCTCAGCTCTTGCCATATCTGTTGACGAGGCATGCTCGGCTATGAGCTTTTCGGCTCTGTCTCTTGCTGCCTGAGCCCTTTCTTTATCGATCTCATCCGGCCACTCGATCACTTCGGCAAGGATCGTTACCTTATCCTGAAGTATCTGTGCAAATCCGGAATGCAGAGCAGCTTTTAAAACCTCTTCGCCCGTGATCGTGATGATACCGGGCTTGATGATCACAGTCATCGGAATGTGATTCCTGTAAACACCTATCTGACCTTCGGTCGTATTGAACTCGACCATATGAACCTCTCCCTCATAGAATGTTCTGTCGGGAGTTATGATCTTAAGTTCAAAATTCTTGTTATCCTCTGCCATAATGAGCCTCCTCTACTTTACGCGAGCGAGTACATCATCTATGCTACCGGCATTAAGGAAGTAGCTCTCAGGTACTTCATCATGCATACCTTCGATGATCTCCTTGAATCCTCTGATAGTCTCTGAGATCGGTACATACTTACCTTCAAGACCGGTAAACTGTCCTGCAACGAAGAAAGGCTGTGAAAGGAATCTCTGAACCTTTCTTGCTCTTGATACGACAAGCTTGTCTTCTTCTGAAAGCTCGTCCATACCGAGGATAGCGATGATATCCTGGAGTTCCTTATACTTCTGAAGTATCTCCTGAACACCTCTGGCAACCTTGTAATGGTCTTCTCCGACGATCCTGGGATCGAGAATACGTGATGTAGACTCAAGAGGATCAACAGCGGGATAAATACCAAGCTCAACAATGGAACGGCTAAGAACCGTAGTCGCATCAAGGTGAGCAAACGTTGTTGCCGGAGCGGGGTCTGTAAGGTCATCGGCAGGTACGTATACGGCCTGAACCGAAGTGATAGATCCGTTCTTTGTTGATGTGATACGCTCCTGAAGAGCACCCATCTCTGTCTGTAATGTAGGCTGATAACCTACGGCTGAAGGCATACGTCCCAAAAGTGCTGAAACCTCGGAACCAGCCTGTGTGAATCTGAAAATGTTATCGATGAAGAGGAGTACGTCCTTTCCGCCCTTGTCACGGAAATACTCAGCCATCGTAAGTCCCGTAAGACCAACTCTCATACGTGCTCCCGGGGGCTCATTCATCTGACCGAATACCATCGTGGTCTTGTCTATAACTCCGGACTCCTTCATCTCATAGTAAAGGTCGTTTCCTTCTCTTGTACGCTCACCAACACCGGTGAATACAGAATATCCGCCGTGCTCTGTAGCGATATTTCTGATAAGCTCCTGTATGAGTACCGTCTTTCCTACGCCGGCACCACCGAACAGTCCGATCTTACCACCCTTCTGATAAGGACACAAAAGGTCTACTACCTTGATACCTGTCTCGAGGATCTCTGCCTCCGTAGCCTGTTCACTGAAAGCCGGAGCCGGTCTGTGTATAGGCTCGTAGGTCGTTACTTCCGGTGCAGGCTGATTGTCTATGGGTTCACCGAGTACATTGAATATTCTTCCCAATGTATTCTCGCCTACAGGAACCGTTATGGGTGCTCCCGTTGCGATCGCATCCATGCCTCTTACAAGGCCGTCCGTAGGACCCATGGCAATACATCTAACCGTATCGTCACCCAAATGCTGCGATACTTCCACAACTAGAGTTCCGCCGTTGTTATTTCTCTCGATCTTGATAGCTTCATTGATCTCCGGAAGCTCTCCTCCGGTAAATTTGATATCAAGAACGGCACCGATGATCTGGGTGATCTTTCCTGTTTCTGCCATCTTAGTTTCCTTTCTGTTTCCTGTTTTTTGTATTCAATCGCTGCACAGATCAAGAAATAGCCTGTGCACCTGCAATGATCTCTGTGAGTTCCTGAGTAATAGAACCCTGTCTTGCTCTGTTATACTGCAGCGTCAGCTTATCTATCATCTCTTCCGCGTTGCTCGTAGCCGAATCCATTGCCTGCATACGTGCACCGTTCTCACTCGCTACGGCCTCTATCATTGCACCGTAGATGATGCTTGCCACGTACTTGGGAATGATAAGCTCGAGTGCTTCCTCTTCAGCCGGTTCGAAGTTCATCGGAACATCGTACTTGCCGTCCTGTTCATCCGAAACTATAGCATTCTGATCAACCGGAAGCAGCTTCATGAGTGTCGGTACATGCGATACCGTATTCTTGAATGCGGTATATGCCAGATAGATCTCGCCTATCTCGCCTTTTCTGTACTGATTCAGTAAAACCGCGCTGAGTCTCATCGCATCGACATAATCGGGAGTCTCTATCATATGTGAGTAATCATCGGCAAGAACGTATCCGTGTCTTGAAAATGCTTCGCGGCCCTTTTTACCGATGGTGTACATTATAAGGTCTTCCTTTTTGAGTTCACCCTTGGTTATGAGCTTTATTACGTTTGAGTTGTAACCGCCTGCCAGACCTCTGTTGCCCGAAATGACGATCACAGCCTTGTTTTCGCTCTCATTGCCTGTCACATATGAATGATTGATGGTCCCTGCCTTTGACATGATGGACTGTATAGTGCTGTACATGTAGCTGAAATACGCTTTTGAATTAAGCGCACGCTGTTTTGTCCTCTGCAGCTTGACCGTGGAAACAAGCTTCATAGCCTTTGTGATCTGCTGAGTACTCTGTATACTGCCCTTACGTCTTTTGATATCTCTCATAGACGCCATGATAAATCACCCTACTTTCTATGAAAACTGTTCCTTGAATTCTGCGATAGCCTTCTTGAGAGTCTCTTCGTTCTCATCTGAGATAACCTTGTCTTTTGCTATTGAAGCAGGGATCTCCGGATACTTTGTATCGATGAACTCAAACAGTTCGCTCTCAAATCTTGTAATATCACTAACGGCAACATCCAAAAGATACTTGTTTGTTGCAGCATAGATGATGATTACCTGATACTGTACAGGCATGGGCTTGTACTGAGGCTGCTTTAAGATCTCCTTGATTCTTTCACCCTGTGCGAGCTTTTCCTTTGTATCATCGTCAAGTTCAGAACCGAACTGTGCAAATGCTGCAAGTTCTCTGTACTGAGCAAGCTCTACACGGATGGGAGCCGAGATCTTCTTCATGGCTTTGATCTGTGCGGCACCACCAACTCGTGATACTGACAGTCCGGCATTAACGGCCGGTCTGAAGCCTGAATTAAACATTTCTGTTTCAAGATATATCTGTCCGTCTGTAATGGATATGACATTTGTAGGAATATAAGCCGAAACGTCGCCGGCCTGTGTTTCGATGATCGGAAGAGCCGTAAGGGAACCTCCGCCGTATTCCTCGTTCATGCGGGCAGCTCTCTCGAGCAGTCTGCTGTGAAGATAGAATACATCACCGGGATATGCCTCACGTCCCGGAGGTCTCTTAAGAAGCAATGAGAGTGTACGGTATGCTGTAGCATGCTTACTTAAGTCATCGTATATTACAAGAACGTCTTCGCCGTTCTCCATCCACTCTTCACCGATAGCACATCCCGCATAGGGAGCTATGTACTGAAGGGGAGCAAGCTCACTTGCTGTTGAAGCAACAACTGTTGTATAAGCCATTGCTCCGTATTCTTCAAGAGTCTTTACTATGCTGGCAACGGTAGAAGCTTTCTGACCGATCGCAACATAGATACATTTAACATTCTGACCCTTCTGGTTGATTATGGTATCGATGGCGATGGCAGTCTTACCTGTCTGTCTGTCGCCGATGATGAGCTCTCTCTGTCCTCTTCCGATCGGAACCATGGAATCGATAGCCTTGATACCTGTCTGTAAAGGTGTATCTACGGATTTACGTGTGATAACACCTGATGCAACTCTCTCTATCTGTCTGAACTTGTCAGTCTGGATGGGTCCCTTACCGTCAATGGGCTGTCCGAGCGCATTGACTACACGTCCGAGAAGTGCGTCGCCTACGGGAACCTCAACAACTCTTCCCGTTGTCTTAACGATATCGCCCTCGTTTATGTTCTTGCTGTTTCCGAGAAGAACAACACCGACATTGTCTTCTTCGAGGTTAAGTACCATTCCGAATACTTCACCCGGGAATTCAAGAAGCTCACCCTGCATGGCTTTCTCAAGTCCATGTACTCTGGCAATACCGTCCGCAACCTGGATTACTGTTCCCACATCGGAAACTTCCAGTTCGCCCGCATATCTCTTGATCTGATCCTTTATGACTGAACTTATCTCTTCTGGTCTTAAATTCATGGATCTGTTCCTTTCCAAAGTGCAGCTATACCATAACCTTCATCATGTCCTGCTGCATTTTTAAAATCTTTGTATGAATACTGCTGTCAACAACGCGATCACCTATCCTGATGCGCATGCCGCCCACAAGTGACGGATCGATATCATAGTGCATCTCCATCTGTTTGAATCCCGCTGTATCGAGAAGTTTCTTTTCTACGTTTTTCTTCTGAGCATCCGAAAGTTCAAGGGGAGTTGTTACAAATGCAACACCTATTCCTTTGATCTTCTTAACCTCATCCTGAAAATACGTGAGTATCTCGTCAATATGGTCGTATCTGCCCTTGTTTACGATCATCGAGAAAAATCCCATCAGTTCCTTACTGATGCGTCCCTCAAAGACATTGCTCATGACTGTCTGCTTTTCATCGACTGATATACGCGGATTGTTCATGAGTTTTGAAAATTCCGGATTGTCCTTGAGTATTTCCATGACTGCGGTGACCTCTTCGAGTAACAGGTCAACCTTTTTTTCCTCGTTGGCAATCTCTAAGAGCGCGTCGCCATACGTCTTGGAAATCAGCTTAGCCATGTGCCTTCACCTATTTCTTTCAATGTTTCATCAACAAGACGTTCCTGAACGTTTACATCCATGCTGTTTCCAACTGCCTTCTTGGCAACTGCGGATGCAACATTTATCATCTCTTTCTTAACGTCATCCTTTACGCGCAGCTTTTCCTGCTCTGCCTCGATACCGGCTCTTTCCACGATGGAATGTGCCTCTTCTTTGGCTTTTGCAACTATCGAAGCCTCGTTATCGAGAGCTTTCTTACGCGCTTCGCTGAGTATTGACTCCGCTTCTTTATCGATATTCTTAAGTTTGTCTTCGTACTGTGCCTTTAATGCCTCAGCTTCTTCCTGACTCTTTTTTGCCTCGTCAAGCTCGTTCTTGATCTTCTCTCTTCTTCTGTTCATGAAATCTCTTGCGGGATTGAACAAAAAGTATGAAAGGAAGAAAAACAGGGCTATGACAGCGATGAGAGTAAGGACTGCATCCGCCAAGAGCTGAAAGTCGAGATCAAAGAGTCTCGGTTCCATCTGTGCGGCAAGCAGCATATATGTGGCTTTTCCCATTTCGCTCAATTATATAAGCCTCCTTTCATGTGATATTAGATAAAAAGGCTTATTTTGCCAGAGGCTTAACGAAGATAAGGATCATGGCGATAAGAAGTCCGTAAAGACCTGTTGTCTCTGCAACAGCCTGTCCGAGAAGCATAGTACCTGTGATATCAGACTTTGCTCCGGGGTTACGTCCTACCGCATTTGCCGCATAACCTGCAGCGATACCCTGTCCTACACCAGGTCCGATACCTGCTATAACAGCAAGACCTGCACCGATCGCTGAACAACCTAAGATAAAGTTTGTGTTAAAATCCATTACTTTTTCCTCCTAAAATGTATGTTGAAGTTGTATTATTCACAAATAACAAATTACTCCGTAGTCATCGCATCCGAAATGTATGTCATGGTCAGCATACAGAATACGTATGTCTGTATCGCTCCCGAGAACATATCGAAGTATACATGCAGAGCAGCCGGCCATATAATGGCTATCTTGCTGAGCAGTCCGTATATCAGAGCCATCATAACCGTTCCGGAAAGAATGTTGGCGAACAGACGGAGCGAGATCGATATCGGTACCGCTATATCACCGATAACATTGATCGGAGCCCAGAATACCCACGGATCACACAGTCCCTTGATGAAGCCTGATACCTTCTGGTACTTGAGCTTGTTGAAAAAGATAAGGGTAAATGTCATGATACCCAGCGGAAGCGTGGTTCCGTAGTCGGCAGTCGGTGGACGCAATCCTAAGAGTCCCGACAGATTGCTCACCAGTATGAAAATGAATATGGTGCCGATGTAATTTCTGAAATTAGCACCGTTCTTACCCATAGTGCCGTCTACCATACCGTCGAGAAGTTCAACTATCAGTTCAATGAAATTCTGGAATCCCTCCGGTACCTCATCGGCATGCTTCATCTTGCGTCCCGCAAGAAAGCCGAACAGCATAAGTGAAAGAAGCACTATAAGGCAACATACATGAGTGGTCGTTATCCATACCTGATGACCGAAGAAGCTGTATGAAAAAATGCCGTGTATCATAAAGTCGACTTCTTTATCGGCGGACAACAGTATTCCCATGTCCATATGTTCACCTCCTTAAATCATTTAGAATTCTTATGTAAAAATCTGCTTACAAACGGCTGCAGGTACGCACCCGCCTTCAGACTCATTATCCCTAGAAAGGCAGCCAGAGGATATGCAAAATCACTCAGGCATACACCCGCAAAGACGATAAGTATCACCGCATACCTTATAAGGTTATGCTTTATCGCAAACGTCCTTGCCGCTCCCTCGTTATCGGCGTTTAATGTGAGATTCTTATTTAGGCTCCACCACATGTGATAGGCACATGCAAGTGCGAGCAGAACCCCTATCCAAAGCCCTATCGAATAAGCAGACATGCTCTTTACAAAGAACATGCCTCCCAACTGAGCAAGCACACCAAAAGCCAGTATACCGATCAGAAGCTCTTTTAATGTGTCGTCGATCTTCCCAGTCTGGTTGCTCATGAATCGGAATCCTCATCTTTGCCGTAGGTCTTGCGAGCAAGTATGTAGATATTGCGGCCTCCGGCTATCGCTCCGATAAAAAACAGCACAACAAACCAGAACTGAGTACCGAAGTATCTGTCGATGTAATAACCGACGAACGAGCACATACATATCGGTACTAACATATTTACCGCAAACTGTGTAACAAAAGTTAATATCTTGAAATTATTACGTTTATTCACACCCGCAAACCTTCACACAATTAGATATATTATACATTAATTGGAATTTAGTGTAAAGGAATTGTAGGGCTTTTTTGAGAATTCATCCATGTTGACTGAAAGCGCCTTTTTTAGTAATATTTAAGGGACAGGGGAGGGTCTTGATATGGATTATCCTGTACTTTATCGCAAGCGCCTCATACCGGAGGAATGCATACCATTAAAGGACGATATCATCCTGTATATGGATGACGAGATCATCGTTACAAAGTGGAACACCTTAAAGCCAAGAAAGGATTTTCACCACGGCTATTCATGCTATTTTCTGAAAGAAGGCTACAAGGTGAGCAAGTTTTTGGCCGAAGATGATTCTCTTGTCTACTGGTACTGCGATATCGTCACATATCTGTGGGACAGAGCGTTAAACACGCTGACTGTCGTGGATCTTCTGGCAGACGTTATAGTAAAGCCCGACGGCAAGATGAATGTCATAGACATAGACGAGCTGTGCGAGGCAAAGGAAAAGCTTTTGATAAACGATCAGCAGTTTTTCATATCAGTCAAGCAGCTGGGAGCTCTGATAAAGCTTATACAGGACGGAAACTTCTCCTTACTTACAGACAGATTAAAAGAGCATATCTAGATACATAAAAAAAGAAACGGTCTACCGTTTCTTTTTTTGTTACAGAATTGTTACACACAGTCTGATAATATACACTTGCAAGGTGATTTAAGAAATAAATCTTTTATTTCCGAATTGTGAACGTCGAAGTGACGTAACAAGAAAATATACTCCCCCTTTATAGGTCGTTCAGCAATGGGCGACCTTTTCCCTTGTCTTTAATAGAATATATGTCCGCCTATCTGAATACCACTCAGGCCCTCGATGGGGGTTCTGAAGTAAACGCATGTCCCGACATTTGTCTGTCCGCTCATTGCAGCATCCGCAGCACTGTAGCATGCATCTGTCGCCCTGCCTTCTGCAAGCGCAAGGGCAAGTCTTCCGCTTCCCACAGGTGAAAACTGCTTGTTCTGATAAATCACTCCGACAACCGTATCGGGATATACCGATGAAAGAACACGGTTTATTACTACAGCGCCAACGGCAACCTGTCCTTCATAAGGCTGGTTACCCGCTTCGCAGTAGATCAGATTGGCCAGCAGATATCTGTCTCCCTCTTCAAAATTTACTTCGGAGATGTCTCTCCACTTTGACTGGGCAGCAAGCTTTGACATCCTGATCTCTTCTTCGAGCTTTTTCTTTAATGCAGCGATGTCGGCTTCCTCTTCAGCGGCCTTTGCTTCATATGCAGCCGCCACAGCCTCGGCATCCTTTATCTGGCCCGAATAGTTCTTGATGCTTGATGCAGTCGCATTTACATATCCCGTAACCTTTTCCTGTTCCGCGACAACATCCTCGTGAAGCTTGTCAAGCTCCGCTTTCTCATCCTTAAGTCTGGCTTCGGTGTCTTCAATGCTTATCCTGGTAGCCTCGAGCTCATCCTTCATCTTTTTGTCGTAGGATGAGAGGCTCTCAATATAGTCATTCTTGTTGAGAAGATCCGCAAAGTTCTTTGCCGAAAAGATCATCTCGGTAAACATGAAGTCCTGCTTTTCATACATGAACTGTATGCGCTTTTTCATAGCCGCATACTGATCCGCCTCGAGCTGCTTTGCGATCTCAAGATCGGACTGTGTCTGCTCGATCTCGGCTTCCTTGTCCTCAATCCTTCCTTCAAGATCGGCAAGATTGTTGCTCACCTCTTCAAGCTGATCGTTAAGCTGAGCCAGTTCACCCTGAAGCGAATGCTTTACATCATTGAGGTCATCAATATTCTCTTTTGTCTCATTAAGGTTTTTCTTTGTTTCCTCGTGCTGCTGCTGAGCCTTCTCAAGTTTTTCTCTTGTGGTCTCGGCATAGGAATCAAAGCAAGGCAATGCAGAAAAATACATGGTCACCGTTAGCAAAACGGCTACTGCCTTAAGAGATCGTCTCCTGACCATAAAAACTCCTAAACATCAATGGTTATCTGTCTTCCGCTGTGCTGATATTTTATATACTTTACACCCGCAGCATCAAACATCCTCTTTGAAGCGATATTTCCGGGTGTGTTTATATATTTGTCGCTGTCATATATGACAGTCTTTATACCGCTCTGAATGATAGCCTTTGCGCACTCGTTGCACGGGAACAGCGAAACATAGAGCTTTGCTCCCGCAAGTCCGCCGTTTCCTCCCCGATAGTTTAATATCGCATTGAGTTCGCTGTGGGTCACATATGCATACTTTGTCTCAAGTACGTCACCATCTCTCTCCCACGGAAAATCCTCATCGGAGCATCCGTTGGGAAATCCGTTGTAACCCATGGACAGGATCTTGTTATCCTCGCTCACTATACAGGCTCCGACCTGTGTGTTGGGATCCTTTGATCTCATTCCCGCAAGCTTGGATACACCCATAAAGTATTCGTCCCATTTAATGTAGTCGGTTCTTTTCATATCCTGTCCTCTTTACTTGGTTCCGAATATCCTGTCGCCGGCATCTCCCAGACCCGGAACGATGTATGCGTTCTCGTTTAGCTTTTCATCCTTTGCTCCGACATAAATGTCAACATCGGGATGAGCCTTCTGCATAGCCTCGATTCCTTCAGGAGCTGCGATTATGCACATGAAATGAACCTTCTTGCAACCCTTGTCCTTAAGCATCTGTATAGCAGAAACTGCCGATCCGCCTGTAGCGAGCATAGGATCTACAACAAATACCTCTCTTTCGGCGCAGTCAGCCGGAAGCTTGCAGTAATACTCTATCGGAAGGTGTGTCTCGGGATCTCTGTAAAGGCCTATATGTCCGATCTTTGCCGCAGGGATGAGCGAGAGCATTCCGTCAACCATTCCAAGACCCGCTCTGAGGATCGGAACGATAGCCATCTTCTTGCCCTTAAGTGTTTTAGCCGTAGTCTTGCATATGGGTGTCTCGATCTCGACTTCCTCAAGTTCAAGGTCCCTTGTTGCCTCGTAACATATGAGCATTGCTATCTCGGAGATCGTCTGTCTGAAATCCTTTGTACCGGTATCAAGTCTTCTGATATAACCGATCTTGTGCTGAATGAGCGGATGATCCATGATCACTAATTTTGCCATCTTTTTTACCCCCTGATAATCAATTGTTTTCTATAAGATCTACCCTGCGCTGATGTCTCTCTTCACCGGAGAACTCAGTATCCAGGAAAGTATCCACTATCTCGTTTGCCATCATGGGACCGATAAGTGCCGCTCCCATCGCAAGTATGTTTGCATCGTTATGAAGTCTGGTCATCTTTGCTGACAGAGGCTCGCTGCACAGTGCGCATCTGATCCCCTTTGTCTTGTTTGCGGTCATAGAAATTCCTATGCCTGTTGTGCAGATGACTATTCCTTTTTCACAGCTGCCGTCAGCAACAGCCTCGGCAACGGCATGTCCGTAGACAGGATAATCGCATGAACTCTTGTCGTAGCAGCCGTAGTCCTTGCAGTCGATTCCCCTTTCCTCAAGGTGCTTGATGACGGACATCTTAAGATCATATCCGCCGTGATCGCTTCCAATAGCTATCATCGTTTAACCCTCCAAACTGTCTAAATATGTATAACGTGATGACCTGCCGCCTTAAGCAGCCGGTTCATTATTGCCTGTCCTATGCCTGCGCTGTCAAAACTCTCGCTGTAGATGATATCGATGTTCTCATCATCACATTCCCTGAGTATAGTATACAGCCTGTGCGCGATGATGTCTTCATCATTTCTGCTCCCGATGCTCTTTATAATGCCTGCATCATATCTGTCCGCATTCTCATCCGTTGCTATAACGCAGACTTTCTTATCCTTGCCTTCAGCTTCCCTTGCCAGTTCATTGATCCTTTCGATGACTTCTTTAGCTTTTCCGTCAACTATGGTCAGATCGCCTTTAGGGGCGTAATGCCTGTATTTCATTCCCGGAGCCTTGGGTCTTTCCTTGCAGTCTCCGTCAAGAATGGTTTTGTCGACATCAACCTGTCCCAGAACTTCTTTTAACTGTTCCAAGGTTATATATCCCGGTCGCAGCAATACGGGTATCTCGCCAGTCAGATCGACGATAGTAGATTCAAGACCGATGCCGCTGTCCCCGCCGTCTATGATCATATCGATCCTTCCGTCCATGTCCTGAATGACATATTTTGCACTCGTGGGACTGGGTTTTCCGGAGATGTTGGCACTGGGAGCGGCTATATATCCGCCTGCTGCCTTAATAAACGCCGCAGCTGTCTTATGCACGGGCATCCTTATCGCAACACTGTCAAGTCCCCCGGTCGTCTCAAACGGCACCCTGTCAGACTTTTTCAGTATCATAGTCAAAGGTCCCGGCCAGAATCTGTCGGCAAGCTTTTTTGCATTTTCTGTCACTTTAAGGACGATAGCATCCATGTCCTTAATATCCGCAATATGAACGATCAGCGGATTGTCACTGGGTCTTCCCTTTGCCGCATAGATCTTTTTACTAGAATCACTGCTTAAAGCATCTCCTCCGAGTCCGTATACCGTCTCTGTAGGGAATGCTACCAGACCTCCGTCTTTTATTATCTGTCCGGCCTGCTTTATCAGTTCTTCGTCAATATTTTCTTCGTCTATCTTTATTATCTTAGTGTTCATAGTTACTGCCTGTTACTATCCTTTTTTGCAAAGGCATTAAACACGCCGTCTCTTACAAGATCGATCAGTGATCCGATGATAAATACGATGATGACACAGACAAGCATGTGGAATATCTGCCACCATTTTCCCTGTGCACTGTCTATGAGCAGAAGATGCTGCCACTTTTCTCTCAATACAATATTATCATGGATAAGGTATACGCCAAATGTATACTTTGCTATTTTGTTTATCCACGGGCGGTGTCCTATTTCCATATTCGCAAAGAGCGCAAACAGGCCGATGCTCGCGATAAGTACCGTGACATAGTTATAGCAGTATGTCATGTCCATATAGTATTCAAGCTTTCCCGTGCTTTTTACAATGAAGGAGAATGCAAAAGCGATCACAAATGTGATAATGCTGAATGCCACATATATCACAAGACCGAATCTTGCCGTTTCCTTTTTGGTCTTGTTTTCTGTAAAAGGCAGGCCGTATGTCCTTATATATCCTCCGATGAGGTAAAGGATAATGAACCATATCATATCATTGCCGTATTTATCCCACGGGATCAGATACGGATTGATCGATTTGAACCCGCAAAATACTGCTAAGAGCGCAAGAAGCACTGTCCTGTAGCTGTTCTTGTCAAGCTTTGATATCGCGGCATTCAAAACGTAGGATATCAGATAGAGCATTATGTATGCGGTCGCAAACCAGTAATGTTCATATGTCACTGGTAAGAATATCTGCTGCTTTACAGACAGATCTGCGCCTTTAAGATCAAACAGGCCGAATGCAGACATCACAAGAGGTATGAGTATCGAGTATGAAAGCACCTGCGCCCAGAGTCTTATGAGCTTTTTAATGCTCCATTTTGAGTCACCTGCAAAGTATCCGCTTATGAACACGTAGGCATTGACAGATGAAAGGCACAGAGCATAGATGATCCAGTAGATCACGTTTGTCATGCTGCTGTTAACAGAGAGCTTTTCGATCTTCATGCCCTTTGTCATGTAGTGCATTGCTATGATCATGAGCATTGATATGATCCTTAAAAGCTCGAAGCCTGTCTGTCTGCTATTCTTTTTAATAGTCTGATTGTTGAAATCGCTCATATCTAAATCTGTTCGTTCTGTCTGTGGATCATCGGATCCTCATATTTATCCATGAAATCATTTCCCAGCATGATCTTTTCGTCGGCAAATTCTATCGCATCAACTACTGTAAATATCGATACCACTCTGTCCATATGCATCTCATCATAGTAGTTCATCATCTCCATGGGGAAACGGCCGCGTATTACGATGCAGTCAGAGAAATCATCTGTATCATAATCAAGAACATCTCTCGGGTGAGGCTTGATGAATGTTACAGCATCCTTTGCATACTCGTTTATGATATCTCTCATCATCCTCTTTCTCGTTTCAAGATCGCATACGGGATCTGACAATATCATGACCTTCTTTTTGTCAGAGCTTACATCACCTATCTGCTTAAGCAGCTGCTTTGGATTCTCCATAAAGATATCTATCAGAAGATATCTGTCCTCTTTTGATACGTTTGAGATGAGATTTTTTCTGGGAACCTCTATATATGCATCATTCTTGTACTTGATGGCGTCAAGATTATTGACCTCCATATCCGTGCAGTACTTTGAATAGCCGTTTTCTATGAATATGAGTCCTATGCGCGCCATGAATGCCTTGAGCTTAAAATGCCCTCTGTTTCCGTATCTTGCATCGTCGCAGTAGACTATGGTATCAAGTCCGTCTTCAAGCGCATGATAATATATATGCTTATAATTCAGATAATATCCTATCGGATCCGAGTCACAGAATACGTATATATCCTTATACTGCTTAAAATCAACGGGAACATTCTTTTCCTGAGCCTTTCCGAGAGCCTTTGTGTACTTTATCCTCTGCAAAAGATTAAGCACGAGATTTCCCCTGTCCTTGTGATATGCCATCACCTCGGGCAGCTTCACATCCTCGATCTCATCAAACATGTACACTTCTTCAAAAAGTCCGCTGTCTTTTGCCCTGTCCTTAAGTAAGCCGAAATCATTGGACATGGTACTGAGCACAAGAGTAGCGTTACCCCGCTCCTCCTTTTTAAGGTTCAGCTCTTTTATAACAGCTATATATACATGATAAAATGTGTGACACACATATATTCTGTCTTTCATCATACTCCCAATTGTTTGCGCAGATTGCGATAAGCCCACAGCAGTCTGTAGTATACAAAGAACTTTAAAGTCGATCTCTGAGCCATGCCGATGAGCTTGCGCTCCTCTTCACCCACTCTTTCCAGATAGTATCTGTTGTTTTGAAACTCAGGGAATTTTTCCCTCATCTCACTGCTTAATTTCTTTACAAAACCCATCCTTGCAGGTTTTACGCAGGGCATGTAGGTAAAGAGTGTATTGACGTAGAAAAGCTGGGTAAACTTAAACTCTATCTCTTCCTTAAACTCATCATAAAATCCGAGTCTTTCTGCTTCATCCAGTATTATGCGTCCGGCTTCCATACGGTCCTCGCATCTTCTCTCCGAGAACGAATGGACGGTTGACGTATCATGCTGATAGTAGTAATACAGAGGCTCTTTTACATATTCAAAGCGTCCTGCTGTCAGAAGATAGCCGTCGCTCATCGCATTGTCTTCATAGAAGATGTCCTTGGGAAACCACAGATCATTATCGATTATCGTCTGTCTTTTAAAGATCTTTACACACAGGCTGCCTCCGTCAAGTATGAGGCTTGCTTTCCTGTCGTGATCAAGTTCTCCCACCTGATCATCCCTCGAATTGGCTTCTATCGTGCCGTCTATCTCATATGTATGATCGTTGACCATTACATAGTCGCATCCCACGACACCTGCGCCGGTATTCTCGGCTGCGTTAAGAAGTTTCTTATACATATCCGGAGAGATCCAGTCATCAGCATCTATAAAGCCTATCCATTCTCCCTTTGCTTCTTTTATGCCGATGTTCTTGGCTCCGCCCTGATGCATGTTCACATCACTGTGGATGGCTCTTACAAGTGACGGATACTTTTGTTCATAACTTCTCATTATCTCAAAGGAAGCATCCGTGGAAGCGTCATCGACAGCTATTATCTCGTAATCATCGATATCTTGATTAATAAGTGAGTCCAGGCAGAACTTCAGCTTGTCATCTGCCTCCATGTTGTAGACTGGTACGATTATACTCAGCTTCATATGATCATTCTTCCGTTTCTTCCAAAAGATCGTTATCTTTAAGTCTGTCTATTATATCTATGATATCGCTTACGGGAACACCGATACGTTCACTTAGATCCAAAAGATCATTTCTTCCGTCACAGTAGGATATGACATCACGCTGAACAAGTATCGTATCGTATATACCTTTTCTGCTGATATCGGAATACAGGCCGCGTTTGCCAAGCTGAGGCTCGCACAGCACCTTCATCCTGTAACGTGCATTCTTTTCGAGTATGTTAACAACTTCCATCATGGCATCATAAGCACCCTGGAAGCCTTCTTCTGATACAAAGTTCATATTGTCGGCAGATGTATGATATTCGGGGAACTCGCCGAATTTGGATCTGCAGAAACATACAACAGGAAGATCCACTCCCGGTGCGTTATACTGTCTCTCATCCGAACCGCGTTGATTAAAGCCGTAGATCGTATGCTTTTCCTTGTACCTTAATACATTTATAAGCAATCTGTCGGCATAAGTATCCGCATATCTTGACTGTATCATCGAATAATCATTGTCATCACCGACACACGACAGTACAAATCCCGCCTTCAGATGCTTCTGTAAATAATTAACATGATCTTCCTGACTAAGATATGTTATCGAGCCTATGGTCTCCGGTACAAATACATACCTGTATGTATATCTTCTGTGATCCATGGCCGCGATCGTATTGATAAGTTCGGCTGCAAGTGCGGGTCCTGAGCATTCATTATCCGCCATTGAAGGATGGCAGAAATATGTAGAGAACATGATCTCCTCATCACTATCACCGGGTATGACTGCCTCCGCATAGTTGAGCACTCCGTCAAACAGCTCACTGTCTATATACATGTGATATCTGCCGTCTTTAAGGCTGTCGAGCATGTTCTTGCTCATGCAGAATCCGTAGCGTTCCTTGTAATACGAGGTCACATACGGTATCACATCGGGCTGATCATTTTCAACATATATATGCTTTTTCAACTCATCAAGAGCCACCCATTCATCCACTGGTGTCGAATATCCCAGAACATGAAGATTTGAATCCTTCATATCTATGATATGATTACCGTTCTCATCTTCAATATAGGCTTCTCTTATCTTCCACTCCCTGGGAACAGTCCAGTCAAATACCTGTGTGCCGCTGGGAACATCTGTGATATTAAGTTTTGTCCCTGATGATGAGATGTAATCGGCTATATCGCTTAAGGTCTGTCTTACACCTTCTCCGGTTATGCTCCTGTTGTAAGGAAATATCTTGGATGCAAATTCATACATCCTCTTTCCTGCTTCGTTTTCCATGCTCATCTGTTATCCCTTTAACAGTCCGTTTAAATATACCCTGTCTATCTTTCCGTTTACGTTAAGCGGCATCTGCTCCATCCTGTTTATCTTTGCGGGCAGCATGTATCCGGGAACTCTGCTCTTGAGTTCCTTGTATACGGCTTTGTCCGTAATATCAGTATCTGATGTATAGAAGAATACTATCTGCTTGTTTACATCATCATACAGAGTGCAGCAAATGTTGATTCCGTCTATCGAACTTCCCGCGGTATCTATCTCGCCAAGTTCGATTCTGTGTCCCTGATGCTTTATCTGAAAGTCCTTTCTTGACAGATACATCAGCTCTCCGTATTCGTTGTATTCAACGATATCTCCGGTTCTGTATATCTTCTCATAATAGAATTGATTCAAAGGGTTCTGTACAAATGCCTTGTCGGTCTTCTCATAGTCCTTGAAGTATCCCATCGAAAGGCATGTTCCGCGTACACAGAGTTCACCCTTCTTTCCGGGACCTGTCACACGTTCATCCTTGTCATCAAGTACGATGATATCTGTATTCTTGCAGGCAAAGCCGATAGGCAGCGGCTCATCATCCGCAAATTCCCTGTCTATGATGTAATAAGTGCAGACATCTGTTATCTCGGTAGGTCCGTAGAGATTTGCAAACATAGCATTCTCATAGTGTCTGCGCCATGCATTGAGCTGTTTGTTTGGCATTACCTCACCGCAAAACAGTATCTTATCAAGCTTTGGCAGTTCTTCTCTGTCGAGTATGCCGCTGTTAGCAACACCGACAAGAGCCGAGGGAACCCAGAATATCGTATTTATCTTATTTGTTTTAAGAAAAGTAAAAAGATCCTTCTGGAAAGTGAAATATCTTTCCGGGATGATATATGTGCTGGATCCGTTTCTTAATGTTGAATAGATATCAAGTATCGAATTGTCAAAATAAAACGGAGCCTGATTACCGAATACAGTGGTATCGTCAAACGCAAATGTATCATACAGCCACTCGGCATAGTCTATAACTCCCCTGTGGCTAATCGTTACGCCTTTGGGCATTCCAGTCGAACCGGATGTGAACAGTACATACAAAGGATCTGTATCGATATTGTCTGCATAATACTTTTTCTTTTCGCTTGCCGGCTTAATATCCCTGATATCGATGCCTGGATATGAATCATCAAAAGGCTCGTCATTAAAAATGATCGCAGACGGAGCAAGCACCTCTACTATCCTGTCGATACGTGCCTTGGGAGAATGACGGTCTATAGGTGAATAGAAATTTCCGCTGCATACGATACCCATGAAAGCGATCAGGCAGTCAACACCCTTGTACATGTATACGCCTATCGGCTGATTCTTTATATCACCGCAGACTTCATGAATGCGATCTGCTATTGCATATGCACTGTCAAGCAGCTCGCCGAATGTAACCGACTTTTCTATATCCGCAAAAGCGATCTTGTCAGGATATTTCTGTGCGGTTGCCTCAAGATACTCAAAAACATTTGTGACCATAATGTTACCCTTTAAGAGAGTCGACCATACCTGCTATCTTGTTCACTGTGGCAAAGTTTTCCAGCGTGACAACCTCTTCAGGTATGAACACTCCCAGTCTTTCCTCAATATTGTTTATCAAAAGGACGAGGCTAAGTGAATCTAAGATACCGTTTTCAAACAGATCCGTATCGTCCTCGAAATCCTCATATTCGTTTATCTCCTGAATAAACTCTGTTATCTTTTCTTTCATCCTAAACCTCCATGCTGGTCTCATTCGGATGGGTCTGGCCTTTTTCCCAGTCAAGCCTGTATCCCATAAAGTCATACCAGCAGTCACCGTTGTTGTGTTTCAGATTATCCTCTATCACAGGAAATGCACCCGCCAGATCGACAAGCTGAAGAGAAACCTTTCCGAAGCTTCCCTTTTTCGCTACATTCGCATTTACCAGACAGTCATCGGGTGTGACCTGTTTTGACTCTATATCAAGGTCTCTGACAAACATTGTGTAAGTGCGTTCTTCGCAATTTCCCGTGCTGTCGACATACTGACCATGAAAATCCTTGAAATATCTGTGCGGTACATGAATTGATTCCTCAACATAATGAAGAAATGTAAAGCTTCCGCTCAAAGATACATTGATTATGAGATTCTTTCCGTGATTCTCATGCAGATATGCAAACGGCGAATCCTTGCCCCAGGCTGTCCTGTTTGTCATAAGCGCAAGCTTATCTGCATCCCTGCCCCATACCATGAATGAATACAAAGGATGAGCTGTACGTTTAAAGTCTGTCCTGTTATTTAATATCCAGTTGCTGAATGCTCCGACTTCACCCTGTGTTGTCTTTGAATCATACGGAATGTTTCTGCAAAAACTCCATGTGAACACAGGAAACATTAATGTTCCTTCATCTGAGACCAGTTTCTGAATACTGTCAGTCAAAGCATGATAAAACAGATCAATATCTTTTTTTCCCTTAAGAGCGCACTGTCTGCACGCATCAAGGGTTAAGAGAGTTACGTCTGATGAGATATACAGGATGTCGCCTTTTTTCACGCCAAGGTCAACAAGTTCATCCATCAGACTGTCTATATACTGTCCGATCTCCATAGTAAATGATCACCTTTTCTTTTCAAATACCATATCCGTATTATTTTACCACATATTTGAGCTTGTAGCGAATTATAAATAAAAGAGGGAGCCATCACGACTCCCTTACAGTTTCTTTCTTCGCCAGATACTTTTCGGCACTGGCTATATCCTTGACATATACACCCTTGTACTGATCACCTACAAGAGCCTTTATCTCTCTAAGTTCTTCCGGTGATTCGCTTATCGCAAGTATGATTGGCTTCTTTGTCTGAAACTTATTCTTCTCAAGCTCGGAGATCTGAGTTTCATTAAGTATCTTCTTATCATCCAGATATTTTCTTATCACTGCTTCGAGAGCATCATACATTACAGGTTTGCTCAGATAGTCAGAGAAGCCCTCTTTGAGATAATTATCTCTGGCCCCGACTATCGCATCAGCTGTAAGAGCTATTACAGGAGTATTGTCAGTTAGATGCTGTTCCTTAATTTTTTCTAGAGTCTTTACTCCAGACATCCCAGGCATCATCTGATCAAGGAATACAAGATCAAATGTTCTCTCCTTTAAGATATCTATGCATTCCTGTCCCGATTCAGCCGTGAAAACGTTTATCTTTGTTTCCTTAAGAAGGCCTTCTATTACCTCAAGATTCATCTCATTGTCATCAACTACAAGAATGCGTGCATCAGGAGCGATGAGTGCCGGTCTGTATTCCTTTGTCTGTTCCTGCATGCCAAGAAGATTACGGGCAAAATCACCTACCGGCGTCCTGTCGACAACAGTCTGTTTCATCTTTGCGGTAAATGTTGTACCCTCTCCGTATCTGCTGTCGACATCGATGGTGCCATCCATCATCTTAACAAGGCGCATGGTGATGTTTAGCCCAAGTCCCGTTCCCTCTATATTCCTGTTCTTATCCTCTTCCAGTCGCTGGAAGGATCCGAAAAGCTTTCCGATATCCTCCTCTTTGATACCTATGCCGGTATCAGAAACGGTCAGTTTAAGCATCTGCGAATCATTTTCATAATCTACATCTATTGTCACGCTGCCTTCGTGGGTATACTTTATCGCGTTATTGATGAGATTGAGCATGATCTGTCTGATCCTTATCTCATCGCCGAGAAGCTTTGAAGGGATGCTCTCTGATACATTGAGCTTATACTCAAGTCCTTTTTCCTGAGCCTTATTCTTAGTCATGTTTACAACATCATTCATCACTGATGAGAAACTGTATTCAACAGGGATCAGTTCCATTTTTCCTGACTCAATCTTGCTCAGATCAAGTATGTCGTTAATTATCGAGAGCAGTGTCTTCCCCGCACTCTGTATATCAAGTGCATACTTTTTTACCTTATCGCTCACAGACTCTCTGAGTATCATCTCATCCATTCCGATTATCGCATTCATCGGTGTACGTATCTCATGAGACATGTTTGCCAAGAAATCGCTCTTGGCCTTGTTTGATGCATTCGCTGCGTCTTTTTCAAGTTCCAACACCCTTCTCTCATAAGCGGTCTTCTGCTCTTCGAGCTTCATCTCCTCCATCCGCTTATTGGTATCCTGCTCGTTTCTGTAACCGATATAATAAAAGGTTGCTATCATAAAGAATATGATAGAACATATGATGGCATTAACAATAAGCTGTCCTCTTACATCTTCATACAGCTCACTGTTGCTGACAACCATCACAACATACCACAGATTCAGTATCTTATTAACGTATACCGTGCTCTTCTCACCCTCATAGGTATACATATAGCTGTCCGATTCAGAGTTTTTTATAAATTCGAAAAACTTTTCTCCCTCTGGAGTATCGTTGATATTTGTTCCCTTCTTATTCTCATCACGATGTGCTATCAGAAGGCCGTTCTCATCAACGACAAATCCATATCCTTTTCCGTTTATGTTTAACTCGTTTACCATCTGTTGAATGCCGTTTAGCTGAACATCCAGTGAAACTACATTCTGTCTGTCAGGCAGCATCCTGCACACCGATATGATCACGTTTCCCGTCTGGGCATCCACATAGGGAGGTACTATCGCCACCTCTCCGTCATTTTCCTTTGCAATGATATACCAGCTTCTTTCTCTTGGATCATAACCCTCAGGCGGCTCCCAGTTAAGGCCGTCCAGATATTTGGTCATGATATATCCGTAGAGTCCCGTAAAGTTTTCGCTGAACTTATCGGCTACGTTATTGGTCTCTTCAACAAGAAACTCATGGATCCTTGCGGGAGTACTTCCGCTGACTAACATATGATGGACAGAATCGGATGTTACATGCAGTACATTTTCAGCTGTATTTACATGATTCTCGATCATGGATGATACATTTAGTATCCTGTCTTCCATTACCGCTCCTGCATTTGTCACCGCGGCGCGATACATGATCCTTGACGCATATACCATCATGACTGTCACAAATAGAAATACGAATATGAGCGGCAGGAGCATGCTGTTTCTCTTTTTTTGTGTATTTATCTGTTTTCTGGCATTACTGTTTTCCATAACCAAATACCTTTACCTGATAGTAAAATACTCCTTAGGGACCTCGATCTTGGTCACTCCCATATATCTGCCGGGATCACCCATGATATACGTGTCCTGATATATCAGGAAAATATTATCAGAGCTTATTCCGCTCTCCGCATCTATGTAGCTTGAACCATTCCATTCAGCTCCGGGGGAGAATACGCCGTATGCCTTTGCAAGATCTCCTATATCATTAAGCTTGCTCTCTCCCAAGATCACATTTCTTGCATGCTCAGCAAGGCCCGCCGAAACAGTGTATCCGTAAGAATACTTCCATGTGCCGAATCTTCCTGCTCCGCCGTTTTTGACTACGGCATCCTCAACGCTTTTAAGTATTACATCAAAGTCAGCTGTAGCACCGGTGATATCAAGATCGAGTGCTCCCGGGTATCCCATTAAAGGCGAAGGAAGATCCGCTTCGATAAAATACCCTCCGCACTCCATCAGTTTCTTTATGAGCGGCTCTGTATGTGCATCATTTGTACAGAAGTAGGCTGAATTCTGTCCGTACTTTTCCACCCATTCGGGAGTATGCTCAAGAATGTATGCCTGCGCACCGGGAACTCCGACTTCCGTTGTGGGATCGGGTGCTTCCTCCATAGCAAACGTCATACCGAATTCCTCGCATGCCGCCTTCATTACCGCCACCTGTCGTGAAACCGATTCATAATCAAGATGTCTAGGGAATGAGATATGTACAAACGTATCGCAGCCAAGTTCATGTGCTGTACGGATCATAAGATATCCGCGGCTTACAAAATCATAATTAACAACAAGATCAGCCTTCGGTCCTATATCTGAAAAATCCTCATATGCCTCTCCAGCTATGCAGATGATATCAGGTCTTTTCTCATGTATCTGCCTGAAAGCCTCAGTTGTCCCGTCAACCGCCTGATTGACGATTATGGCTTTCATCTTCGGATCATCCGCAAGATTCACTATAGTTTTAACGGTCGTATCCAGTTCGTCAGTGAAATTGTCTGGATATATGGCAAGCGTTACCATGTCGCTGCCGTATTTTTCCTGAAATGCCTCTGCTCCTCTTCTGTCATCCTCTGACTGCGAGAAGGAACCCGTAACGATACCTATGCGAAAATCAGGTGTATCAGTTTCTTCAACCGCCTGCTGTATCGCATCTTCCTCTTCCTGTACTGTTATATTTTCTTCTATAGGTGTCTCTGTTTCCTTAGTACAAGATACTACCGCACAGACCATAACAAGCATAAGAAGAATGCTAACAATCTTTTTCATAATCTTCATCCTCCAATTTTCTCAAATTGCTAATATAGTAAACGTTTCATTTGAAAGCACGTTGTATAACCCTCCGCTATGTTTTCCATGTGCCGGGCAAAACTCTCCGTATATATATACCCCCTGAACATTTATATCTTTTGGAAGCCTTCCTTCGTAAGCTCTGCCTTCAGCGTTTTTGTCTGCAACCAGTAGGCAGTATCTGGCCGCGCAGGAAGAACAGAATATACTGCTGTATTTATAATCCTTTGACTGTCTTATCTTCTCAAGTATCTCATCAAAGGCAGTCTTGACCGACCTCTCTATATCTTCCTTGGAAATGAGTACCATATTAAGTTCTGATCCCTCATCAACCCTTCCGATATACCCACAAGATTTATTTTCATGATCTATAACACCCAAGCATCTTAGAGTATCTATCTCATCTCCATCCTTTGTCTTCTGAGTTGCCAAAAACGGCGTTCCAAGATAATCCAAAATAACTGATGTCTTATCTGTTATGAGTCCCATCTCACGAATGAAATCAGTTACCGGCTTGCCGTCCAGTTCATAAACTACTGTCCCCTCTGCCTTGGTAACTATCTTGTGAAGATTAGTGGTAAGTGTGGTCGAATGCTCAATAGTAAATATGGGCGATATATTTCCGCCGACGAGCATCATAACGCCTTTAGTCTGGGATATTCCTTTATCAGTGAATACATACGTAGAATCAAATGTCCACCCATCGGATGCTATACCGCCATATACCGGTGTCTGCCCAGACTCATCATCAAGCAGACTCACGATGTCATCAAAGATGATATTTGTAAGCCATGGCACATATGTAAAGATCAGCTTGTCATCTGTTGAAAGCTTTCCTCTGCATTTGCGATAAGTATATGCAAAGTTTTCTATTTGCTCCGATCCTTCGATGTCCTCTGTCATTCCTATGGAAAACTCTACATCATCTCCTGTCAGGACAAGGAGCGATATACTACTCTGAGAATATCCTCCAGTGGAAAGGATACCTATTCCGGTGCAGCCGAAAAAAGGGAAATCAAAAGTATTGGCAAGCGCGTTTACAAGTGCATCTATGTCCGGTTCAAAACCGCAAAATACAATACCGCATGTATTTTTCATTAGAGACGATCTGTCTATACCTTCATTGAGTTCCTTTACCGCCAGTTCGATATCATCAACTTCATTTGTAAATGCCTGCAAGGATCTCATAGTGCATTTCCTCCATCCCGGATCACCAGCTCAACTTCATGCTTGGACATATACTTAAGAGCCTGCTCGTTATTCTTTACAAATACTCCCTTGTATCCCTTTCCTATCATTTCCTTTATCTCATTCAGCTTCTCAGATGAATCATTTATTACAAGTATTACTGGCTTATCGGCCATCTCCTCCTCGGCTTCCAACTGTTCTTTTGTATATATAAGGCTGTCATCCAGATATTCAAAGAGAAGTTTTTCGAGATCCTCATACATTATCGGCTTGGACAGATAATCCGTAAATCCCTCCTTTATATAGGCATCCTTTGCGCCAACTATCGCATCTGCTGTCAATGCTATCACCGGTGTAGAATCTGCCAGATGCTTTCGCCTGATTATCTCCAGAGCTTCTGATCCACTCATTCTCGGCATCATCTGATCTAAGAACACTATGTCAAAACTGTTTTTCTCCAACAGATCAATACCATCTTTCCCTGATGAGGCCAGTGATATTTTTATCCTCGTGTCAGCCAGAAGTCCTCTAATAACCTCAAGATTCATCTCATTATCGTCTATTATCAATATATGAGCCTTTGGCGCAACAAGTATCGGGGCATATTCACTTATCATTGTCTGAGCATCTGATAGTCTTTCTGAAAAATCCCCTATAGGAGTCGGATCGACTACCTGCTGAACTATTTTTATCGTGAACGTTGTTCCCCTTCCATATTCGCTCTCGACTTCTATCGTACCGTTCATCATCTTAACTAGTTGTTTTGTAATATTCAGACCGAGTCCCGTGCCTTCAATATTTCTGTTTTTTGTTTCTTCAAGTCTCTGGAATAACTTGAACAGCTTGTCCATATCTTCTGGACGGATACCTATACCACTGTCACTTACAACTATCTTCAGATATTCATTTTCAGAGTCATAAGACACGCTTACATTTACGAATCCTTCTTTTGTATATTTGATGGCGTTGTTGATGATGTTTAACATTATCTGTCTAACTCTTATCTCATCTCCGTTAAGAACAGACGGTATATTCTCATCCACGCATAACTCATAGGTCAATCCCTTATCTTCAGCCTTCTTCCCCGTCATGTTTGCTATATCATAAAATACGGAAAAAGTTTCGTAATTGACAGGTATGATTTCCATCTTGCCAGATTCTATCTTGCTCAGATCCAGAATGTCATTTATTATCGAAAGGAGTGTCTTGCTGGCACTTCTGATATCCATGGCATATTTATTGATCCCCGGATCTTTTGTCTCTCTTATGATCATCTCATCCATACCGATAATAGCATTCATCGGGGTTCTTATCTCATGAGACATATTAGCCAGGAAATTGCTCTTTGCATTATTGGCAGCTACAACTTTTCTCTCATTAAAGTTTCTAAGTCTTGCCGCATAATCATTTAGGTTTGAAAGCATGGCAAGATCCTGTTTGAGTCTCGCATTTTCACGCTTAAGTATCTTGTTTTCCTTTTCCAGTTTCTTAATATCTGCAGTATCCATTCCTTCACTCATCCCTCATTCAGATAAAATGCATAACCATATCCGGCTTATGCTTTTCAAGGTATTTATCCTTTGCTTTCTCACCTACAACGCATACGCATTTATATATCCCGTCAAGCCTTTCCTTTTCCTCCTTAAGCTTATTGGGATCACTGCCCCAGATCAAAAGTATTGGAAGCTCATCAGCTCCGCTGGGTGCAAGCTGTTTTTCTTTGGGTATATATTCCTTAAGAGCCAGTTCAAGGACTTCATACTTTACGGGTTTGCTTATATAATCCGTAAACCCTTTCATGATATAGCTTTCCTTGGCTCCGATTATCGCATCCGCAGTAAGAGCTATCACCGGAGTGCCTTTTAAAACGTCTAGCTCCTTCATCTTATTCAGGGTATCCTCACCGTTCATGCCCGGCATCATCTGATCAAGCAGTATGCAGTCATATGAATTCTTCTGAGCCATTTCAATACATTTATCTCCCGAATCCACGTAATCAACCTGCATCTTGGTATCTCTTAAAAGACCTTCCATTACCTCAAGGTTCATTGCGTTATCATCAACCACAAGAAGATGCGCATCAGGTGCATACAATCTGACTTCATCTATTTCAACGCTGTTTAAGAATGATCTGACTGCCTTTGAGAATTCTCCGATTGGCTGTGCCTTGACCACCTTTTGCGGCACGGTTATAGTGAAAGTACTGCCTTTGCCGTACTCACTCTCAAACTCTATACTGCCTTCCATCATCTCAAGAAGTTTCTGTGTGATATGAAGTCCGAGTCCCGTTCCTTCTATGTTTCGATTCTTCTTCTCATCAAGTCTCTGAAAGCTCTTAAACAGCTTATCCTTATCCTCATCCTTTATGCCCATTCCCGTATCTGCTACACTGACGATCAGGTCTATATAATTGTTCATCATCTTGAATCTTGAGGATATATTAATATCAATGCTGCCTTCTTTTGTGTACTTGATCGCATTGTTGATTATATTTAGCATTATCTGACGTATTCTTATCTCGTCTCCGCATAAGACGGACGGGATATCCTCGGAAACGTTGTAATTAAATAAAAGATCCTTCTTTTGAGCTCTCAGTCTTGTCATGTTGAAAACATCGTTCAGTACCGAAGCCAGTTCATAATCATCTTCAATGATCTCAAAATTGCCCGACTCTATCTTGCTTAAGTCAAGTATGTCATTTATTATCGAGAGCAGAGTATTTCCCGCACTCTTTATCTCAAGAGCATAGTTTCTGATCTTTGTTTCTTTCGCATCTCTTAAGATCATCTCATCCATGCCCATTATTCCGTTAAGCGGAGTTCTGATCTCATGAGACATATTTGCCAGAAAATCATCCTTTGCCTTGCTGATATGCTTTATCTCATTTGATTCGATCCTAATACCTATAAGCTGCTTTATTGTATGCACTATGGAACATAACATAAAGCCGAAAAGACCTAGCGCCATTATGGAGCCGGAGAATACACCGTTGTGCGCAAACTGATATGCTGATATCTGTGCGATCGCCGCACAGGCGATGAGCGCGAATCCTATCGCCACATATTTGTATTCGTGAACAAGATGCTTTCTAAGATCAAGATAAATGGTAGAAAACATGACTATGATACCGATAAGCGCACATACCGCCGAGCTTACAAAGCTGTCGATAATAGATACCTTTCCTATGACCCACAGAAAGATGCATATAACGGCATTTGTCAGCTCTATTACACCGACAGCGATAAACACTTTTTGATATCTGTCTTTTTGAAGGGAATTAATGAACACCAAAAACGGCAAAGGCATGACCATGACCATCAAAAATGGTATGTCAGACATTACCGATATGTTTCTTGTATATAACTGTCTGAATATGGAGTTTGACAGTACCCAGCATGCGCCGAGTATCACACCGATGGAAAGATGCTCCATCTCAAGATATCTTTTATGAATAAACTTATAGAATACAGACGCGATAAGACAGATCGTACCCAACAAAAGAATAGAGAGTCCTATAAACAGTTCAAATCCGTACCTGCGAAACAGATAAGCTAAAATTCCGATCCTTGTTCCGATATATACCTGATATACCATCCCGGAATTATACTCATAATGAACACGCAACTTCTTTCCGGCATCCTTTGGATAGATAGATGCCATGACATAGCACTCAGCCGATCTGTCACCAAAGAATCTGTAATCCTTGGTCTTTAGTTCACTTCTCAGCTCATCGTCAACATAAACTTCCATGTCCATGCCACGAAAACATAAAACACTGTAATCAGGTTTAAAGTTTTCAGGCAAAGTTGTCTCAAGCGTTATATCACCGTCCGTTTTTCCCGGTACGTTAAATGCCTCTTTTGATCCGTCAGCATTTATCTTAAACCAGTTATCCCCGGGCAGAATTTCACACAGATTTCCGTTAACAGGACTGTTTGCAGGCATAACAAGCTCGGCTATAAATATATAGCCAAATATGATTATAAGAACTATCGCAAGAGCGATCCTTATCTTCTTCAATTATTCCACCTTCTGTCAGTAATGCTATTCTATCGAAGAATATATATCCCGTATGGCATCGGCTGCCTCATCATACAGGAAATCTTCAATGAATGCGCTTGCTTCTTTTAATTTTTCCTTCTGAGTCATTCTGAAAGGATAACCTGAAAGCTTCTTTACTAGTTCCTTAGAGAGTTCATCATCAAAATCATCCAGTGCCTCAAGCAGTTTATCTGCTGTTTGCTTAGCAACATCAGCTGATATTTCATCAGCCGCTCTCACATCTCCAAGCTCATCTATGGGACTGAGCTTTTTTATCAGTTCATCATACATTTCAAGTGTCGGCTGCGTTTTCGCGTCAATGACCTCGATGCTGTTGCTTCTTGCAGCCAACTCGAGTTCTTCAAAAGCTTCACCAAGGCTCATCGCTCCGATCATCCTCGAATTACTCTTAAGCGCATGAACGGTTATCATATAGCTTTCATAATCTTTGTTTTTTAGATACTCAGAGATCTTGATCCTGTTTTTCTCATAGCTTCCACGGTATCTTTTTATCGCAGACAGATACTTGTCGCTTCCGCCCGTGTAATCCATTCCGGTTTTTGTATCAAGTCCTACTTCACTTAGCCATGTAATATCCATACTTATTCCTTACCCCAGCACATCTATGATCTTTGCCACAAGCTCAGATTTCTTTGCAGGCTTTACAACATATCCCTGCGGCATTAATTCTGTTAACGTCTGTATTACGATATGCTTCTCGCTCATGCCCGTCAAAAAGATGACCGGTATGCTTTCGCAGCCTTCCATGGTGCGAAGCTCCTTTAATACCATTGGGCCGTCCTTGTTAGGCATCAGATAGTCGAGCAATATCAGATCCGGTTTTTTCTTTTCAAGGTATTTAAATGCCGCATCTCCAGATTTGACCGGTGTAACATCATAAAACTCCTCAAGTTGTTCTTTTATGTGAATGAGCTGTTCGGTATCATCATCAACAACGAGTATCTGTTTTCTCCTGTGTCTTAACTCGGCGTCCTCATTGACAAACTCCTTGAACGCACCCATCTCCTCGCTCATCTTCTTTGAAAGCTTTTCCTCTATCTCCGTCATCTTTTCATATAGAGCAAAAAGAGAAACAGGTCTGGACAAAAAGAACACTCTGCTAAGCTCTGAGTATTTCATGAAGATCTTCTCGTCCTCATCATTTGCGATGACTATCGCGATACATAAGCCCCGCTTTGTGGCATCGCGCAAAACGTCATATGCCTTAACAGTATCTGCTGTCTCGTCTCCAAGACATATAATAACTACCTTTGGAAGCTCGGCCAGAATGATATCGAATATGGCATTTTTCGTCGGACTGCACTTTACTATAAAGTATCCCCTATCCTTTTCGAGTCTTTCAGATATATCTCCCGCAACCTTTCTGTTTTTTCCCGTAATAAGCACTTTTAATGTCATGTCTTCATTCCTTATCTGTATCAGTTGATCGTTAAAGAGTATAAAATCACAAATATATACTAACAAAAAACAGCACGAAGAATCTCTCCCTCGTGCTGAACGGTCGTTTTTCATGTCTAAACGGTAAGTATATTATTTCTTTTTCCTGAATTCCCTTATCTTTGCATTCATTGTCTTTACCTGGCGCAGATAGATAAGATACTGCGTCATCCATATAATGTAGTAGGTAACGATCATGATGATTGTCGCTATCCAGAATACCATGGTCCCGAACCTGAGCCATCCCATATAATAGCTGCATGCATAAAATACGATCATTGTAGGAATGAAATGAGTTACCGTCGATCTTAGTATCGACCAGTCCTCAATATCATAAACAACGGTCAGTCCCATCGGTATGGCTCCCTGCAGTCCGCCAATAAACAGCATGAATACATCCCTTCCAGTAATGTCCTTCAGTTTGGCGCCTTGAGCATAATCAAGGAATATGCCTATCGCCAGTCCGATAATAAATCCGACACATGAGAGGATCAAGGCATTTTTAAGTTTCTTATTCATTACCCTCACCTCCTTTGTTCATGTTATCCAGCTTTTTTAATATGTCCTTAACATATCTGCGCGCAACCCAGGTTTCGCTTCCGCCCTCAAAGATAACTCTGATGGTTCCGGACATGCTTAAGTCAAAGCTGAATACTCTTGACAGGTTTATTATCTCAAATCTGCTGATACGAACAAAAAAGCTCTTATCCAGGATATCTTCGAATTCCTTAAGAGTCATCCTCGATTCATGATCTCCTTTTTCTGCGCTCACTACAACCCTGCGATTTTCGGTATAGACACGCATGATATCCTTTTGCTCCAAAAGTATGATGCTGTCTCCGTCATTTACGGGAATCTTCGATGTATCAGCATAAACGCATCGTTCAATGGCCTCTATTATCTTGTCTATCTTTTCTGTTCTTTTATCAGCCTTAATGATCACATGCGGAAACTCGCATGAATGATCAGTCTCAAAGCTGATACTGACTTTCTTATCCATCCGGCAAAAACTCTTTATTGTTAATCAGTTTTGTCATGCATCTATTTAATTATATAATCATAGCAAGTCTTGCGCAACTGAACAAACGATGCGTGTATAGCATAAAGGCACTTAAGTATGACTTAAGCGCCTCTTTATTTTCCATCAGGCTGACGATCTAATAAAAATTTTACGACAAAGTATATATCCGTTCAACAGATACTGTCCAAACGGTCATTTTGAAAGTCCGAGCGGTCATTCTTACGCAATACTGACCTTAAACACTACAGGTGATCTTGACTCATCCGTATTCTTGCATTCAATGTGAAGCCCATTCTCATCATGAGAGAAACTAGCTCTGTTTCCAGCAAGACATGTTACCTTATCGATCCTACAATTAAATTCTCCCTGCTTATTAGCAAATGATCTGACATTATACATGCCGTTTTCATCCGGTCTCATTGCAAAGATATAGATGCAGCCGCCACCTGCCATGAACCTGAAATCTTTAGATGTAAAGCCTTTTACATCCCCATCCTTAAATGCTCCTTCTTCTACAGCAGTAGGCCCTTCTCCAAAAAGCTTATAGGGCTTTGCATCAAATACAGCCTCGTGATTTATTCTAAGCCATTCACCAATCTTTTTTAGGATCAGTGTTTCCTCATCAGAAAAGGTTCCGTCTTCCTTGGGACCGATATTTAATAGCATTGTGCCGTTCTTGGAGATTATATCTATAAGATCACACAGGATATCCTCTGTCTCTTTATACCTGTTCTGCTCAGTATAGCACCATGAGTTAAAGCACATGGCAGTATCGCTCTGCCATCTGTATGATTTCTGTGAGGACAGCTGACCTCTTTCAATATCTGGAACAGCAATGCCAAACGGTATTGCATCGTGCTTATAGTTTACGACTACCTGACAGTTCCATTCATCTGCTCTGTTGTAATAATATGCCAGCAGCTTTTTAAGGTAAGGCTTCAATTCAGTTCTCTGTATCCACCAGTCAAAATACAAAATCAGAGGTCTGTATCTGTCTATTAACTCGCATGTCCTGACAAGCCAGTCCTGCATATATTCCTCAGAAGGCGCTCCCTCTCCCTCAACTGCTTCAAAGTCAACTTCAGCGCATACAGAAGGCCAGTAAAGATCGCCTCGCTTGAATTCCTTATTGATATCACTTTCTATCTTTCTGGCGACTCCCTGGAAGAAATAATGCTCAATCCTATGGGATGAAGCTCCAAAAACAATCCCCTTACTCACACATGCATTCTTAAGTTCTAAAAGAATGTTTCTGTGCGGTCCCATATCGACTGCGTTATAGTCAGAAAGTTCAGTCTCATACATCTGAAATCCATCGTGATGCTCAGCAACCGGTATGACGTACTGCGCACCTGCATCCTTAAAGATCCTTATCCATCTGTCAGCATCAAAGTTTTGCGCCTTAAGCATCGGGATGAAGTCCTTGTAGCCAAACTCGGTATGTTTACCATAGGTCTTTAAATGATGCTCATATGCATCAAAGGCCGGATCATACATAAGACGCGGATACCATTCATTTGCAAAAGCAGGTACCGAAAATACACCGTAATGGATGAATATCCCGAAGCGAAGCTTCTCATACCATTCGGGGACTCTGTAAGCTGACAGTATATCCCAGTCATCCTTATACGGACCTTTTTCTATGACCGCTTCGATCTGATGAAGTTTTTCGTTCATGTCATAGTTTTTCATACAATCATTGTATCAGAACAATAAAAAAACGGGAACACCTCGTGTTCCCGCCTGTCTTACAGATCAAACAGTTTCTTTTTCTTTTTTGTTTCATTTCCGGCCTTGGAATCGGTATATTTCTTTGCGGCGTTTAGTGAATCACTTGTAGCCTCGTCAAATTTTCTTAACAGTTCCTTGGCTTCATGCGAAAGCTTTTCTGGCACCTGTACCACAAGTGTTACATAGTGATCGCCTCTTGTGTTCTTGTCACGAAGATACGGAACACCCTTGCCCTTTAATCTTACACGTGTATCTGTCTGAGTGCCGGCCTTTACTTCATATACTACCTTACCGTCGACAGTATCGATCACTATATCTCCGCCGAGTGCCGCTACTGCATAGCTTACCGGTACTGTTGAGAATATATTCTGATCCTGTCTCTGGAAGATTGGATGTCTTCCGACAATGACTTCAACAAGGACATCGCCTCTTGGACCGCCATTCACTCCGGGTTCACCCTGGCCTGCCAGTCTCTTGCACTGACCGTTGTCGATACCTGCCGGTATATCAACAGCAAATCTCTTCTTTATCGGGATATATCCTGTTCCACGACAGTCAGGACATTTTTCCTTTATGATCTGACCTGTTCCGTTACAGTCAGGACAAGCCTGAACATTTCTTACCATTCCGAAGAATGACTGCTGCGTAAATACCACCTGGCCCTTGCCGTTACACTTTCCGCAGGTCACAGGCTTGGTTCCGGGCTTTGCTCCGCTGCCCTTACATGTCTTGCAGGCATCCTTTGTATTAAGCTCAACTTCCTTTTCGCATCCGAATATCGCTTCCTCAAAAGTGATACGCACGCTGGTACGGATGTTTGCGCCCTTCATAGGACCGTTGCTGGCTCGACCGGAACTTCTTCTGCCTCCAAAGAAATCTCCGAACAGATCTCCGAATATATCAGTGAAATCCATACCGCTGAAATCAAATCCGCCGCCGCCCATACCGCCTTGTTCAAAGGCCGCATGTCCGAACTGGTCATACTGTCTTCTCTTTTCGGGATCTGACAGTACGGCATAAGCCTCGCTCGCTTCCTTGAATTTCTTTTCAGCCTCGGCATCTCCCGGATTCATATCCGGATGATATTTTTTAGCAAGAGCTCTATATGCTTTTTTTAATGCGGCATCGTCAGCGTTCTTTTCAACGCCCAATACCTCGTAATAGTCTCTCTTCTGCTCTGCCATAATGTGTTTATTCCTCGTTTCCTAATTACACAGACTAAGGGGACAAGAGTCCCCTTTCGTCAGATATATTTAATTAGACCTCTCTGAAGTCTCCGTCGATTATATCATCGTTTGGTGCTGAATCAGCTGCTCCTGCGTTTGATGCACCTCCCATGCCTGACATATCAGGACCTGCTCCTGCTGCTCCTGCTGCACCCTGAGCCTGCTCATACATCTTCGCAAACAGGTTCTGAGCTCCGCTCATCAGCTTCTCCTGAGCTGCCTTCATCTCAGATACCTGATCTGAAGTCATCTCCTGATCCTTTGTCTTCTCAAGGATATCCTTGAGTGCCTGAAGGTCTGCTTCAACATTTGCCTTCTCGCCGGCATCAACCTTGTCACCGACTTCGTTAAGAGCCTTCTCTGTCTGGAATACAAAGCTGTCTGCCTCATTACGTGCATCTATAGCTTCCTTACGAGCCTTATCCTGTGCCTCGTATTCAGCAGCTTCCTTTATAGCCTTATCTATCTCATCATCCGACATAGATGAACCTGCTGTAATGGTGATGTGCTGTTCCTTGCCTGTTCCGAGATCCTTTGCTGATACATTAACGATACCGTTTGCATCGATATCAAATGTAACCTCGATCTGAGGAACACCTCTCATTGCCGGAGGTATACCGTCAAGTCTGAACTGGCCGAGTGACTTGTTGTCCTTTGCGAACTGTCTCTCACCCTGTACTACGTTTATATCAACAGCTGTCTGGTTGTCAGCAGCTGTAGAGAAGATCTGGCTCTTCTTTGTAGGTATTGTTGTATTTCTTTCGATAAGTCTTGTAGCTACGCCGCCCATTGTCTCGATTGAGAGTGAAAGGGGAGTAACATCAAGAAGAAGGATTTCTCCCGCACCAGCATCACCGGCAAGCTTACCGCCCTGGATTGAAGCACCTATTGCTACGCACTCATCAGGGTTAAGTGACTTAGAAGGCTCCTTGCCTGTAAGCTGTTTAACCTTCTCCTGTACTGCAGGGATACGTGTTGAACCGCCGACCAAAAGTACCTGTCCGAGGTCTGCGTTTGTAAGACCTGCATCCTTCATCGCGTTCTGTACAGGTATTGCTGTCTTCTCAACAAGATCGTTTGTAAGTTCATCGAACTTAGCTCTTGTGAGGTTCATGTCAAAGTGCTTGGGTCCTTCGCTTGTAGCTGTGATGAAAGGAAGGTTGATATTTGTGGTTGTTGCGCTTGAAAGCTCTTTCTTAGCCTTCTCTGCCGCTTCCTTGAGTCTCTGGAGTGCCATCTTGTCGTTTGAAAGATCAACTCCTTCAGCTGCCTTGAACTCAGAAAGCATCCAGTCGATTATCTTCTGGTCGAAATCATCACCGCCGAGGTGTGTATCACCGTTTGTTGAAAGAACTTCGATAACGCCGTCACCGATCTCAATGATAGATACATCGAATGTACCGCCGCCGAGGTCGTATACCATTATCTTCTGTTCCTTCTCATTATCAAGACCGTATGCAAGAGCTGCTGCTGTAGGCTCGTTGATGATACGCTTTACATCAAGTCCTGCGATCTTGCCGGCATCCTTTGTTGCCTGTCTCTGTGCATCGTTGAAGTATGCGGGAACTGTTATAACAGCCTCTGAAACCTTTTCACCCAGATAGCTCTCTGCATCAGCTTTAAGCTTCTGAAGGATCATAGCTGAGATCTGCTGAGGAGAATACTTCTTGTCATCGATAGTTCTGCCTCTGTCTGTTCCCATATCTCTCTTTATTGAAGAGATCGTCTTTTCTGCATTTGTAACAGCCTGACGCTTTGCGGGCTCACCTACGAGTCTCTCGCCGTTCTTTGTGAATGCTACGACCGAAGGTGTTGTTCTAGCGCCCTCAGTATTTGCTATAACGGTAGGCTTTCCACCTTCCATGACCGCTACGCAGCTGTTTGTTGTACCTAAGTCAATACCAATAATCTTTCCCATAGTGTTTTCCTCCTGAAAGAATTTCTTTTTATCAAAAAGTTATACTTATAATCTATTGAGCAACAGCAACCATGCTGTGTCTTACAACGCTGTCTCTGTACATGTAGCCTTTCTGCAGCTCCTGAGCAACTATGCCCTCTTCAAATTCTTCACTCTCAACCTGCATCACCGCATTGTGGAGATCTGGATTGAATTCCTGGCCTAAAGCTTCTATCGGTTTTACACCGAGCTTGTCGAGCTCTCCCATGAGCTGTTTGTATATCAGATTCATACCTTCATATATAGGATCTGTCTGATTTTCCTGTGGCACACTCGCGAGTCCTCTTTCAAAGTTATCTACGATAGGAAGCATCTTTTCTATAACACTCTTGGCTCCCATTTCGAACATCGTAGCCTTTTCCTTCTCGGTACGTTTTCGATAATTCTCGAATTCCGCCATCTGACGCATAACCTTATCTTCAAGTTCTTTTTTCTGATTCTCGAGTGCCTCGAGCTTTTTATCTTTTTTCTTGAAGCTCTTATGCTTGCTGCCTTCTTCTTTTTCTTCTTCAGCTGCCTGATCGCCCTCAGTATTCTCTTCGGTTTCAGTCTCAGTGCCCTTATCTGTATCTTCAGAAGTCTGAGGTTCGTTATTTACTTCCTCTTTAGTCTGAGTTTCTTCTTCAGCTGAAGTATTTTCTTCATCGATTACTTCTTTTTCCTTATCAGACATGTCAATGTTCCTTTCTTACTATTTCTTATATATGGAATCAAGCTGGTTCATAACGTTCTTTAAATTGTCGACCACCTTGTCATAATCCATTCTCTTGGGTCCGATGATACCGATCGTGCCCTTCATGCCTTCGCCCAGATCATATGTCGCTGTCACTATGCTGCAGTCCTTCATGGCGGTTATCGGAGATTCATTTCCTATATAAACCTGAATTCCGGTACTGCTCTCATCAGCCAGTGTATCCTGAACGAGTCTTCCGAGCACCTGCTTTTCCTCAAGAGTGTTTATGAGCTCGCTGGCCTTGTGATTGTCTGAAAGCTCAGGGTACTTGAGAATGTTGTTTGCACCGCTCGTATAGATCTCAAGGTCTTCCTCTTCATGTATTGCAGAGGCAACCGCATCTATCACTTCACCGATAAGATCGCCGTGTATTCCGGCCTGCTGCTTGAGAGCCGTTATCATCGCAAGATTGATCTCTTCGATCGATAATCCGTTAAGATGAGTGTTAAGAAGGATGTTTAGCTTAAGTATTGTCTCGTCATCCATCTCCTGGGTTATATCGATTATGCTGTTTTTGATAACATTTCCTTCAACAACGATGACTGCAAGCAGCTGCTCTACATTAACCTTGGTGAGCTGTATGAACTTCAGCTTATTGCGATGTATCGTCGGTGCGGATACCATAGTCGCATAATTGGTATTCACAGCCAAAAGCTTTGCCGTCTGCTTTAGAAGATGATCTAGCTTTTCTTCCTTATCAAGAAGCTCGCCTTTAAGCTCATCGACTTCCTTCTGCTTTTCCAGCATCAGTTCATCAACATACAGTCTGTAGCCTGCATCTGACGGAATACGTCCTGCAGATGTGTGCGGCTGCAATATGTACCCCATCTCTTCAAGATCCGCCATCTCGTTTCTAATCGTGGCCGAACTGAGATTTAAATCGGTGTACTTTGAAATTGTTCTGCTCCCGACCGGTTCGCCTGTCTCAAGATAGTTGCGGATGATAGCCTGGAGTATCTTTTTCTTTCTGTCAGTAAGCTCCATATCGGATATCCATCTTAAATCTGGTCTGTTAGCACTCACCTCTTTCGAGTGCTAATATCTTTGCAACACTTAAGATACCACCCTTATATGCCAATGTCAACACATAGAAATATTAAAAAAATATAAAAAAATGACCCGGTTTGATAACCGGGTCAGATCTTTGTTAAATCGTTGAAATATTAGATATCGAATGAACCTGTGATATCATCGTTGAATACGTAGTAAACCTTGCTCTCTTCAGGCTTAACAAAAAGCTGAACCTTCTTGAGCTCAGAAGCCTTCTTGTCATAGTCGTATGCCCATACATCCTTAGCGATCTTGATAAGTGACTCCTGTGTGTATTCCTTCTCAGCGAACTGAAGCATAACCTCAGCTGCTACAGCTGCCTTCTTAGCAGGTGCTGCTACCTTCTTAGCTGCTGCCTTCTTAGGAGCTGCTGTCTTCTTTGCAGGTGCTGCTACCTTCTTAGCTGCTGCCTTCTTAGGAGTTGCTGTCTTCTTTGCAGGTGCTGCTACTTTCTTCTCAGCTGCTGCCTTCTTGGGAGCTGCTGTCTTCTTTGCAGGTGCTGCTACCTTCTTAGCTGCTGCCTTCTTGGGAGCTGCTGTCTTCTTTGCAGGTGCTGCTACCTTCTTAACTTCTTCCTTCTTCTCTGCAACTGCTGCCTTAACCTCAGTTGCCTTAGCTTCAACTTTCTTCTCTGCATCAAGTGATGCTGCTACCTTTGCGATTGGCATTTTCTTTTCTCCCTTCAATAAACAAATCGTCTATTAACCCGCAGGACATAGTCCTGCTACAACTCTTAGTTACCTATGTAAAAAAGTTTAACGCAATAAATGCAAGCGTGTCAACGCAAATACTTACAAAAGATACTCTCTTTTACTTGCAGGAATATAAATGTTGCATAAAAAAATCAGTACATTTCTCTTACAAACCTTCTGAGAGCCTCAAGACTTCTTTCTACTTTCTCTGTTGAGATACAGTATGCGAGTCTGAAATGACCGGGACATCCGAAGCTGTCTGAAGGTACTCCGATGAAGTCATATCTTTTTGCTTTTTCGCAAAACGCTATTGCGTCATCCTCGAGTGCCTTGGGGAATATGTAGAATGTTCCGCCCGGCTTTACACACTCGAATCCAAGATCTGTAAGCTCATCATAGAGTATGTTCATGTTTCTCTCATATACGCTCATGTCGGCAGTCAGATCAAGGTTCTCCGCAACAGCAAGCTGAATAAGTGAAGCAGGACAGTTGTGTCCTATTCCTCTTGATATCTGTCCGCACATGACAGCCATCTTGTCAGCGCCTTCGCATTTCGGATTTATTGCAACGTAACCGATACGCTCTCCGGGAAGAGACAAAGACTTTGAGAATGAATAACATGAGATCGTATGATCATAGAACTTTGAAACATACGGTGCATCCACTCCCTCAAATACGATCTCTCTGTAAGGCTCATCGCTTATCAGATATATCACATGGCCGTACTGTTTTGATTTTTCTGTCAGTATGTTTGAGAGTTTCTCAATAGTGTTTGTAGAATAGCATATGCCAGACGGGTTGTTTGGTGTGTTTACCATAACAGCCATTGTCTTTTCATTTATCATTGATTCGAATGCTTCAAAGTTTATCTGGAAACTCTTTACATCGGCAGGAACAACTTTAAGAACCGCGCCGGTTAAGTTTACATACGGATTGTACTCAGGGAAAAAAGGTGCAAATGTCAGTACCTCATCACCGGGAACGGTAACGAGTCTTAACGCGTGAGCTATAGCACCTGCGGCACCGCTGGTCATGAATATATGATCCATCGTATAGTTCATACCGAATCTTCTGTTTAGGGAAGCCGCAACCTTTACTCTGACTTCAGGTATGCCAAGACTCTGACTGTATCCGTGAAGCTCCATTGAGCTCTTTGTCGAAAGCAGTTCAATCATTGTCTGATTTACCGCATCGGGAACAGGTACCGAAGGATTGCCGAGCGTATAGTCAAATACGTTATCGTATCCTATCTCTTTTCCTCTTGCTACCGCATACTCCGAAAGGTTTCTTATGACCGATTTTGCTGATAACATATCAACATATGTCTGTACTAACATCTGTTCTTCTCCCACGTCTTAATATAATCCATCACCATATCCGACAAGGCATCCACCGACATGCTGCCCGTGTTTATGCACAGGTCATAATTGGTAGCCTCATCGATCTTGCTGCCCGTAAAGTGATAGTAATAGGCTTTTCTGAATTTATCTACTTTAGCGATCCTTTTTTCCGCTTCCTTCTCGTCAAGACCGCAGACTTCCATCGTCCTTTTTATGCAGTTGCTTTCCGATGCGTAGCAGAAGATCCTGATCACATCCTTGTTGTCGGATAATACCGCATCCGCACATCTTCCCATGATGACGCAGTCTTCGCCTTCAGATAATTCTCTTATCATCTTGGCCTGAAGCCTGAACAGATTGCTCTCTGACGTATATCTTTTATCCGACGGCGGCAGAGGACCCCAGTCATCTATCCATCCTGTATCCGTACCTATATATGTATGATTGAGCTTCTCATCAGATTCACCGAACAGCGCTTCGTTTATTCCTGTCTGATCAGACAGCATCCTCATAAGCTCCCTGTCATAGAACTTGCATCCTAGCTTTTCAGCCAGTGCCTTACCCATGACGCGTCCGCCGCTTCCGTATGTTCTGGATATTGTTATAACCATGCTTACCTCCTTTATTCTCCGAGATATGCCTTCTTTACCGATTCATCATTCATCAGTGTCTTTGCATCACCAGAAAGGGTGATGTTTCCTGTTTCAAGCACGTATGCCCTGTCGGCTATCGAAAGCGCCTTCTTGGCATTCTGCTCAACCAAGAGCACCGTTGTACCCGACGCTGATATTTCCTTTATTATCTTAAATATCTCTTCAACAAAGATCGGTGAAAGACCCATGCTGGGCTCATCCATAAGGATGAGTTTGGGATGAGACATCAGAGCTCTTCCCATTGCAAGCATCTGCTGCTCACCGCCTGATAAGGTTCCCGCAAGCTGATTCTTTCTTTCCTCGAGTCTCGGGAAGGATTTGTATACCTTCTCAAGAGTCTCGTTAAGCTCGTTCTTGTCTTTTCTCGAATAAGCTCCGAGCTTTAAGTTTTCAAGCACGGTCAGCTGGGCAAACACCCTTCTGCCTTCAGGCACATGGCTCATTCCCATGTATACTATCTTGTGAGCGGGGACTTTTGTGATATCCTTTCCTTCAAACATGACTGTTCCCGCGGTCTTGTTTAAAAGTCCGCTTACAGCATGAAGGATGGTTGTCTTTCCCGCGCCGTTTGCACCGATAAGAGATATTACCTCTCCTTCGTTTACCTCAAAGCTAACTCCCTTTATAGCCTTTATGACTCCGTAATTAACTTCAAGATCCTTTACTTCAAGCATCGCCATAAAATTATTCTCCCAGATATGCCTTTATAACTTCCGGATCGTTAAGAACATCCGCGGTCTTGCCCTGTGCGAGTACCTGGCCGAAGTTAAGCACTGTTAATCTTTCACATATTCCCGATACAAGCTTCATGTCATGCTCGATAAGAAGTATCGTCATATCAAACTTCTTTCTGATGAGCTGTATCGTATCCATGAGTTCCTTTGTTTCATTCGGGTTCATTCCAGCTGCCGGTTCATCCAAAAGCAGAAGCTTGGGATTGGTTGCAAGAGCTCTTGCTATCTCGAGCTTTCTCTGTTTTCCGTAGGGAAGATTTCCTGCTGAGAGCATGGCTTCCTTATCAAGATCAAAGACGCTCAAAAGCTCCATGGCTTTTTCATCCATAGACTTTTCAGTCTTGTAATACTTCGGCAGTCTGAAGATGCCTGCTATCGTTGAATAGGCATATTCGTTGTGAAGTCCCGCCTTTACATTGTCGAGCACGCTAAGTTTTCCAAACAGACGGATGTTCTGGAAGGTACGAGCAATGCCTTCCTGATTTATCTGTGTGGTCTTCATTCCCGTGATATTCTTATCATCGAGCTTTATTATGCCGTCGGTGGGCTTGTATACTCCGGTGAGCATGTTAAATACTGTAGTCTTTCCTGCACCGTTAGGACCGATGAGTCCGTAAAGCTCGCCTTTTTCAATATGAACTTCAAAGTTGTCAACCGCTCTTAATCCGCCAAAAGAGATACCGAGGTTGGTTACATCAAGTAATGCCATTCTAGTGTACCTCCTCTGTCTGTTTTTTCTTTGCAAGGAGTTTCTTTATGGAATACTTCTCCTTGAACTCGATTGCACCCGGGCTTGCATTAAACAGCATGAGTGCGATGAGTACGACTGAATATATTAACATACGGTAGTCGCTGAAGCCTCTTAAAAGCTCAGGTAAAACCGTAAGTATGGTCGCAGCTATGATAGAGCCTCTGATATTTCCGATGCCGCCCAAAACGACGTATACGAGTATCATGATCGACATGTTGTATCCGAAGTTTTTGGGAAGCGCATTAAGTGTTGAAAGGTTGTGCGCATACAGTGCACCTGCTATTCCCGCAAGAGCTGCTGATATCGAAAATGCCATGAGCTTGTATTTGCTTATATTTATCCCTATAGATTCTGCAGCTATCCTGTTGTCTCTGATAGCCATTACAGCACGACCGCTTCTTGAATGCATGAAGTTTAATACAACAAAAAGCGTGATGAGCAAAAGCACTATGCCTATAGTAAAGTTAGAATCATGCGGAGTTCCTGTGATACCCTGGGCGCCGTTTATTATGACCTTGCCGTCATCCTTAAGGCCCAGTGATATAGAATCCTTTATAGATATGTGCATGCCGTCAGAATCTCTGCCTACATACAGGATATTTACGATGTTTTTTATTATCTCGCCAAATGCCAGTGTTACGATAGCCAGATAGTCACCACGCAGTCTAAGTACCGGGATTCCGATTATGATTCCGAAGAATGCGGCAACGAGTGCGCTGATCACAAGAGCGATGAAAAATCTTATGAACGAATTGGTGATCACATCCTTCATGCACATAGAAAAGAAAGCTGATGAGAATGCTCCCACACACATGAATCCCGCATGTCCGAGACTCAGTTCTCCGAGTATTCCGACAGTAAGGTTAAGACTTACGGCAAGTATGCTGTAAACGCATATAGGAACAAGAAGTCCGCTGAAGAGACTTGTAAGATTTCCCGTTCCCTTAAGGATCGTCATTATGATATAGAAAAGGATGACCATGCCGTATGTTATAAGGTAATCCCTGTTAAGCTTTATCTTCTTCATCCGGATCACCTACACTTTCTCGCTTATCTTCTTGCCAAGAAGTCCCGTAGGCTTAACAAGAAGGACTATGATCAATACTGAAAATACAATGGCATCAGCCATCTGAGATGATATATATGACTTGCTCAGACTCTCAATGACTCCAAGCAGTATTCCGCCTATAAGTGCTCCGGGTATGGAACCAATGCCTCCGAATACGGCAGCAACGAAAGCCTTTATACCGGGCATGGAACCCGTATAGGGATTCAATGAAGGATATGCTGAGCAGAGCAGTACTCCCGCTATCGCAGCAAGACCAGATCCAATGGCAAACGTAAGTGATATGGTCGCATTAACATTTACACCCATCAGTTCCGCTGCTCCCTTGTCCTCGGATACTGCAAGCATTGCCTGACCGGCCTTAGTCTTCTTTATAAACAGGGTAAGAACAGTCATGATGATCATACAGCAGAGTATGGTCACTATCGTCTCTCCAGTTATCGTTATCTGTCCGTCTGCTATTACAAGCGGCTTAACCTTTACAACCGATGTGAACAGCTTTATATCGCTTCCGAAAATGATGAGCGCAAGATTCTGCAGAAAGTAGCTGACACCTATGGCAGTAATCAGTACCGCAAGACTCGTCGCGTTTCTAAGCGGTTTGTAAGCTATCCTTTCTATTGTCATACCAAGCAGTGTGCATATCACGATGGATACCAGTACGGAAAGCACGGGAGATAATCCCATTCTTGTCGACATGGTGAATACCACGAATCCTCCGACCATGATAACATCGCCGTGTGCGAAATTAAGCATCTTGGCTATGCCGTATACCATGGTATAGCCGAGCGCTATGATAGCATATACGCTGCCAAGACTTATACCGTTAATAAGATAATTCAAAAAGCTCATGACTTCCTCCCAATCATCTTTCTATTATATGCACTCAGCCTGTTTTATGCAAGTTTGTAGGCTTAGAACAAATAAAAAGAGGCATGACCCAGTCATGCCTCCAAAAAGACCTGTATTAGTCCATAGCTACATAAGCGCCGTCCTTGATAACAACAGCCTTGGGATCCTTGTTTACTTCACCGTCAGCTGTCCAAGACATTCCAGCACCTGTAAGACCGTCAACACTTATCTGAGTCATAGCAGCCTTAACTGCATCACAGATAGCTGAAGCGTCCATATCAGGTGTGCATCCTGCCTTCTCGATAGCAGCCTTCATGATGTAGATAGCATCATAAGCATCTGCTGCGAACTGGTTGGGGATATCTCCGCCGAACTGCTCTTTGTACTTTGTAACAAAGTTTACTGTAGCGTCATCCTTAGCATCTGCTGCGAAAGGTGTAAGAAGCATAACTCCCTCAGCGAGGTTGTTGTCGAAGTTCTCAACACCAAGGATTCCGTCAAGACCGTCACATCCGAAGAATGTGGGCTTGTAACCCATTGTATCAGCCTGAGACAGGATAAGTGTTGCCTCCTGATAGTAGATGGGAAGGAATACGAGATCTGCGCCTGCATCCTTTGCCTTCTGAAGCTGTGTTGTGAAATCAGTCTTGTTGTCAGCTGTGAAAGCTTCTGCAGCTACGATTTCGAAAGGCTGATTTGCTGCTTCCTTTGCAAATGTCTCATATATACCTGATGAGTATACATCTGAGCTGTCATAGATAACTGCAAGCTTTGAAGAAAGGTTGTTCATACCTATGTACTTAGCTGAAGCTGTACCCTGAAGAGGATCTGAGAAGCATACACGGAATGCATTGTCATACTGTGTACAAGGTACTGATGTACCTGAAGGTGTAAGCTGGAAGATGTTGTCTTCCTTTGTCTTCTCTGAAACAGCTACACAGGGAGCTGATGTAACAGTACCCATAAGAAGCTGCATGTTCCAGTCCTTAAGTGTGTTGTAAGCATTTACTGCCTTCTCTGCATCATGCTCATCATCTTCAAACTTATACTCGATCTGTGCTCCGTTGATACCGCCTGCTGCGTTGATCTCATCGATAGCGATCTGAGCGCCGTTCTTTACTGCGTTACCGTAAACAGCTGCACCGCCTGTGATAGGTCCGATACCGCCGATCTTGAATGTAGCGCCGTTGCTTGAGCTGCTGCTGTCAGCTGCAGTAGATTCTGTAGCTGTGTCTGTTGTTGCAGTATCTGTTGTGCTTCCACATCCGCAAAGAAGTGTTGCACCAAGAACTACAGCAAGTAACATGCTTGTAATCTTTTTCATAACTTCCTCCTTAAATCCGAATCCGTACGGATTCTTTGTATACAATTATACATATGTAACATCATATAAAATACATCATTATATTAAATAAGTCAAATTCAATCGTTTATAAATGAATAGACCGCTATATAGGGGAGTACCAGCATAAGTGCGTATGCATACCTTAGATCAGCGACAAGAGGTGTCGCCAAAAGAAGTGTCATGTTAAGCATAAAGGCCGGCAGATAAGGATAGAGCTTGTCTGCTCTCTTATTGCATATGCAGATTGCAGCAAATACAAGAAGTAGCCAAAAAAACCCTCCCATGCAGTAGAAAGTACCGTATATAGGTATCATGCCGTACATTTTTGTCAGAAGCTCGTTTATCTTTATAAGGACAGGTCCTTCTATGACAGGACGCACGTACAGATCCATCTCATTTTCGGTTATTCCGAAATTAACGGTCTGCTGTGGATTCATGGGAGCCCAGTAGCCCATGGTCAGATCGATGTAAGCCTTTATATATGTAATAGGATGAGCGAGTCCCAAATCTGCCCATAACCTGAAAAACTCATTCTTGTGAGAATCAAAAAACTCCATGTCTCCGTCAACGACCCAGGCTGTCATCGTATCAGCCCCCTGCGTTGAATACCCTGCACGTATATAGTCAAGAGAGTTGATATTTTCAAGCCAGCTTATCTGTTCATCACTAATAGTTTCATTGTCGACGATGACTCTGCCTATCTGCTGTAGCGGAATGCACAGATTGAACACGTAATCATCCTTTTCTACGTTGCAGGCTCTCATAAGAGGTCCCCTGCAAAGCGATGATGCAATGATCACCACAAGAGCCATAATGATATAGCTCTTCAGTTTCTTTCTCATCGCAAACAGCCATATCACAACAGTTACGATAAACGCATAATATCCGTTATGTCTCAGGACACACATCAAAAATCCGCAGATGACAAAAAGGATGCTGTCCCTCAATGAATCTTTTGTATTATCACTGCCGCATCTTGTACATATGCGCACGATGGTAACGGTAAGCACAAGAACAGACATTGAAAATAACACATCCTTCCAGATGGTAACAGCATACATAAGGTTGTATGGAAGCAGTATAAAGGAAAGAAGAAGGATTATCCTTGTGCTTTTCTTTACACCGAATTCATACATGCACTCGATCACATATCCTATGCTTATGCCGACCATGATTATCTGAAAGAACGTATAGGTAAAAATACCGAAGTACATATCCTTCGATACTGAATATCCGATGTTGTAAAAAAGCTTGATCAGGGCGGTATGGATCCACGGATGGTGATTGACATATTCCTCGGTTCCTATAGCCTGTCTTAGCTGACTCAGGCTGTCGGGAGTCATCACTCCGGGATAGTTAAGAGCAAGAAATGGTATGCAGCATAAAAATACTATCACTGCATATGATAGAAATATCTTTAAGGAAAACGCGTTACGCGTCAGGTTTTTTTTTTCGCGAAAATTAACAACTGCTTTGGTTATAAAGATCTCAAGGAGCGCCTGAAACATGACAAACAGTCCGATCAAGCTGCATATCACGAAGGCAGCAATAAACAGCCTGTTTTCAAGGCCTCCGCTCAGATCATCAAATAACGCATATAAAATACTGAATAGTATTGCAAGGGAATATGATGCTATCTTTATCTTCCTGTCTGACTCTGTCATGCTGTCACGATATCCGAGAACGATAAAGCTTGAAGCAAATACGCACAACAAAAGAATATTGGTAGACTCAAGTCCGCCAATATTCATCCATGCGTATGCAACAAAAAAGCTGAGTATCAGATTCCTTATCTGTTTCATTTAAGTTCCTGTTCCAAATATGTCTTTATGGCATCATGCCAGTCGCAGAATGTATATCCGCCTACGGCCTTTAACATGCGGTTTTCCAGAACGGAATGAGCCGGTCTGTTAGCGGGTGCGCCGTACTCTTCAGTTGAGATACCTGTTACTTTTGTGGATTTGCCTGCAAGTCTGAATATCTCGCGTGCAAACTCTGCCCAGTCACAGCTTCCCTCGCATGTCGCATGATAAATTCCGTAGTTTCTTGTAAATAGGATGCTGTCTATGGCTTTAACAAGTTCCGCCGTGGATGTAGGCGTTCCGAACTGATCGTTAACTACTCTTACCTCGTCGTGATCTTCACTTAAGCGAAGCATTGTCCTTACGAAATTCTTTCCGTCGCCGTAGAGCCATGCTGTCCTGAAGATGAAGAATCTGTCGGCAAACATGGTAACCATCTTTTCAGCTTCGGCCTTTGTCTGACCGTATACGCTCTGAGGGCAGATCGGATCAGACTCATAGTATGGTGTCTGTTTTGTTCCGTCAAATACATAATCGGTAGATATATGTATCATCCTTGCACCCACAAGTTTTGATGCGATGGCAAGGTTTCTGGGACCTATAACGTTTACCTTGAAGGCTATATCCTGATTTGTCTCGCATGCATCAACGGCAGTATATGCTGCACAGTTGATTATCGCATACGGTTTTTCACTCTCAACAAGATCGGTCACATCCTTGATATTTGTTATATCAAGTTCTTCCACATCGGTATTTATGAGTTCAATACCGTTTCTGTCCTTGTAGAATCTGTTTATCTCTCTTCCGAGCTGTCCGTTGCAGCCCGTAACAAGTATCTTTTTCATCAGTTCTTCTCCCCGAGGTTAAGTCTGTTCATTGCAGAGAATATTGCTCTGACAGATGCTCTGGTGATATTTGAGCTTACGCCTACGCCGTAAGTAACTGCTCCGGTATTTGCATCGAGCAGATGGATGTATGCGGCAGCCTGTGAGTTAGAACCTGACTGCAGTGCATGCTCGGAGTAGTCAAGGATCTTGATATCGATATCAAGGCTGTCCTGAAGCGCTCTCTTGACAGCATCGATAGGTCCGTTACCGATACCCTCGGCGGTCTTTTCTTCTCCGTGATCTGTATATGTGAGCACGATCTTTGTATCAAAGTTGCTCTCTGTCTCGTCAGAAAGATCATCAACCTTAAGCTTTCTGAAATGAAGAGGCTCTTTTCTGTCAAGATATTCGAGCTTGAACTCTTCCATGATCTCATCGGGAGATACCTCTCCCTTCTTCTCCGAAAGGAGCTGGATGACCTTGGCAAACTCTTTATGCATTGCCTTGGGAAGCTTGAATCCGAAGTAGTTGTCCATGATAAATGCAACGCCACCCTTTCCTGACTGGCTGTTGATCCTGACAATGGGCTCGTACATTCTTCCTATATCCGAAGGATCGATGGGAAGATAAGGCACCTGCCATATCTGGCTGTTTCTTTCCTTCATCGCCTGAACGCCCTTGTTTATCGCATCCTGGTGAGAACCCGAAAATGCAGTAAATACCAGTTTGCCGGCATAAGGATGTCTGGGATGGATCGGTATCTTGCAGCATCTTTCATATATCTCGATTATCTCATTTACGTTTTCAATGTTGAGCTTGGGATCTATTCCCTGTGAGAACATGTTGTAGGCGATGTTGAGTATATCAACGTTACCTGTTCTCTCGCCGTTTCCAAACAGTGTACCCTCTACCCTGTCTGCACCTGCAAGCATCGCAAGCTCGGCACTGGCAACACCGCAGCCTCTGTCGTTGTGAGGATGGATGCTAAGTATAACGCAGTCACGCTTGTTGAGTCTCTTATCCATCCACTCGATACGGTCTGCATACACGTTAGGTGTTGTCATCTCAACCGTTGAAGGAAGATTGATGATTATGGGATTTTCCGGAGTCGGTCCCCATTCATCTATAACGGCATTGCATATCTCGAGTGCAAAGTCGTCCTCTGTTCCCGTATAGCTTTCGGGAGAATACTCAAGAAAGATATTTCCGTCAAAGTTCTTTGCTCTCTCCTTTACCATGCGTGTTCCGGCAAGAGCGATATCGATTATCTCCTTCTTGTCCTTATGGAAAACAACATCTCTCTGAAGTGTTGATGTTGAATTGTAAATATGAACTATAGTATTCTTGATGCCCTGGATAGATTCAAAAGTCTTGTCTATGAGTTCTTCCCTGCACTGAGTAAGCACCTGAACCTTGCAGTCATCGGGTATCATCCTTCTGTCTACGAGCTGGCGAAGGAAATCATATTCTATCTGGCTCGCTGACGGGAAGCCTATCTCTATCTCCCTGAATCCTAGCTTTAGCAGATACTCAAAGAACTCTATCTTCTCATCAACCTGCATAGGGTCGATTAGAGCCTGATTTCCGTCTCTCAGATCAACACTGCACCATACGGGTGCCTTTTCAATCTGCCTGTTCGGCCACTCTCTTTCCGGATAATCAATAACCGGAACTCTCTGATAACGCTTGTAATTCAACATGTCAACGCTCCTCCTGATAACTAATGTAAAAAAAGACGCCGTAATCATACGGCGCCGCAAATTTTTCTATTCTCCGAGTCCACTTTCGATAGCTGCTACCAGAGATTTTAAAGCATCTGCCTCATCTTCTCCGTCACACTTTATCTCTATCTCGTCTCCACACTTTACACATGCTCCCAAGACACTCAGAACACTCTTTGCATTCGCTGTACTATCACGAAATGTGAATGTGATCAATGATTTGTACTGCATTGCTTCCTTGCATAGTATACCTGCAGGTCTTAGGTGTAACCCCGTGGGATTCTTTATGACTACCTTTTGGGAAACCATACCTTGATACCTCCAAACTTTGTTGCTACTCCCTGTGTACATAATATCATCATTTCATTGTCTTTTCAATAAGCTTTGCAAGCTTTGAGGCTTCCTCTTCTATTACCTCTTTATCCTTGCCCTCGATCATTACTCTGACCTTGGGTTCGGTGCCTGAAGGACGTATCAGAACCCTGCCTTCTCCGGCAAATCTCTTCTCGAGCTTGTCTATCGCTTCCTTTATCTCAGGATACTCAAGATAACGATCCTTTAGAGCATTGCTCACCTTTGCATTGACCAGTGCCTGAGGAAGCACAGTCATTATCTTTGACAGCTCACTCAGCTTCTTTTTGCTCTCAACAATGACCTGCAAAAGATGAAGGGCACTTAGAAGACCGTCTCCGGTCGTATTCTCGTCAAGCAGTATGACATGTCCGGAATTCTCTCCGCCAAGACTTGCTTTGATCTCTTTCATACGCTCAAGAACATATCTGTCGCCGACCTTTGTTGTCTCTACCTTTATCCCGTTTTTCTTTGCCATTAGAATAAATCCGAGATTGGTCATGACAGTTACAACTATGGTGTTGTTCTTTAACTTACCCTTATCCTTTAGGTGATTTCCGACGATAGCCATTATCTGATCGCCGTCAACCATGTTTCCTTTTTCATCTACGGCAAGGAGTCTGTCCGCATCACCGTCAAAAGCAAGACCCACATCGGCCTTTTCCTTCTTTACCCTGCTTACAAGCTCCTCCATATGTGTTGAACCGCACTTGTCATTGATATTGGTCCCGTCGGGATCATTATGTATTGCAATGACATCGGCTCCTAGCTTCTTTAACGCAGTTACGGAAGTATAGTAAGATGCGCCCTCCGCACAGTCGGCAACTATCTTTAATCCTTTAAGATTTACGGGAACCGCTTTTATCGAATGCTCGATATATTCATCGGCTGCTCCCTCAAGATATCTTACACATCCTATATCTGTTCCTGTAGGGAATGTGATGCCCTTAAAGTCATCCTTTATAATAGCTTCCATCTTGTCTTCAAGTTCATCAGGAAGCTTGAATCCGTTTTTATCAAAAAACTTTATACCGTTAAACTCAACCGAATTGTGTGACGCCGAGATCACAACACCTGCATCTGCCTTATGCTTCTTTGTCAGATATGCTATAGCCGGTGTGGGAACGATCCCCGCATATAAAACATCGGCTCCCATGCTGCAGATACCTGCCATTAATGCATTTCCCAGCATATCTCCCGAAATTCTAGTGTCGCTTCCGACTATGATCACAGGCTTTTTCTTTCCTGTGAGCACGCATACACCTGCCTGTCCCAGCTTCATTGCAAGCATTGGTGTAAGCTCTTCGTTGGCAACGCCTCTTACACCGTCAGTACCAAATAATCTGGCCACCTTACTGTTCCTCCTCGTCTTCTTCCTCTTCCTCTCTTATCTGCGATATACGCAGTGAAAGAGTCGTTCTTGTTTCGGTATTCGAATCCGGAATTATGACTCCGTCGGGGAGGAACTTCTTGATATCTATCTCTTCTTCGATATTTCTTGTTGCGCCTGTTATATCAAGGGCATCGTTAATATCGATCTTTTGAATGTTTTTAAGCAGACTCTGCTTGCCGGCGATGTTTATATAGCTAATCGTGCTTGTCAGATTTCCGTCCACTTCATAGCCGTCGGCCGGTGTTCCAGTGTAGCCGTATTCGATCGGAACTCCCTTTATGAGCCAGATCGATGCCGTTGTCTGTACATCGCTGATGTTCTTGCTTATCCTCTTGTCGATTATCTCCTTGCCCTCATCATCATACAGATGTATGGGAAGCGAGATGTTTACATCGGAATTTGCATTGGTGATATCTATCTCGACCGATACGGTGTTAACAGTATTTACAACAGATTCCGGACCTGAGATCGATACGGCATTCTGTGCGGTGCTCGTTGAATTCAGAAGATAATTCTCTGCGGGAGTACCCTGTACATCCACACTGATCGGAAGCTGTCTGCGCTTGATATTCTCAACGCTCACACGCAGATAATCCTTGTCGGCCTTAAGATCATCCTCATCAACGCTGTTTTTGGTGCAGCTCAGTTCTATCGGAATATAGTTTCCTTCTGTGAGCTTGTCAACATCAGCTATGGCTGTAATGTTCTTGTCGGAAAGCTCGGAGAGCACGGATCTTGCCGCTCTTACGGTTACCCTGATGGTATCGGATCCCTCAAGGACCTCGACGTATTTATTGTTATCCGTAAGCTTGCTCAGATTAACCATCTGAACTGTTACCGTATATGTCTGCTGACCAACGGGATCGTTGATGTTGATGGCTATCAACCACAGCAGACTGGCTATAAGGACCGCAAGAATCTTGAGTCCGAGATTATTAGTCAGCTTTTTTGCCATTCTTCTGGTCCTTTACCTTTCTATGTTTTTTCTTTTTCTCATCCACGGGCTTATCCTGGATGGATGTCAGACGCTCCTCGACTTCCTCGGCAGTAAGACCTCTTTCAAGATTTCCCTTGTAAGCGATACTGATCTTGCCGGTCTCCTCGGATACGATGATCACCATTGCATCCGTCTCCTCAGACATGCCGACTCCGGCACGGTGTCTCGTGCCAAGTTCCTTGCTTAGCATCATGTTGTCTGAAAGCGGAAGATAACATGTAGCCGAAGAAATACGGTCTCCGTCTATGATAACTGCTCCGTCATGAAGCGGAGTGTTGTGTTCAAATATGTTTATTAGAAGCTGGCTTGTAACGATGGCATCAACACTTATGCCTGTTCTTTCAAATTCAGCCAGGTTGTCATTCTGCTTTACAACGATGAGCGCACCTGTCCTTACCTTGCCCATCTCGATGGATGCCTTTGCGATCTCCTTGATGGTCTTGTCAGAGAACAGACCGCCTTCCTCGCTGTCTCTGAAGATATCTCCGAAGAACTTCTTCTTTCCAAGCTCCTCTAAAGCTTTTCTAAGTTCCGGCTGCAAAACTACGATGATACCGGTTACGGCAATGGAAACGACGCTCTTGACGATCCAGAGAATGGTCTGCATCTCGAAGATATAGGCAATAAAAATGAATACCAAAATAACGACCACTCCCTTTAGGAGTGCCCATGCTCTGGTATTCCTTATCCAAACCATTATCTGATATACGAGAAAGGCAATTATGAGTATCTCGATGATGTCCGTCACATGAGCCGCAGGCACATGTAGATTATTGACATAATCGCCTAACCAATTCTGCAACTGTTCCATATAAACCAACCTATATAAAAGCTATAAAGCTATGTTGTCCGTCTTACGCCGTTTGCCGTTCTTACAGTTTTTGAAGAAGATGATGACGATGAATTTGATGAAGCGGGACGTCTTCTCTTTTCTGAACCAAACTTCGGAACCGCCTTTACGTAGTAATAATACTCTTCATCCTCAAACTGAAGATTCTCAGTCTGTCTGTAGTCAAGTCCGTGTGCAAAGAACTCGATCACGAATCCAAGAAGGGCTGCAAAGATCGTACCGAACATGATACCCGCCATCGAGTAGTCAAGATGCATTCCCAAAAGGCAGACTGTAAGGAGTACTATGTTTATTATCGCACCTGCAACGATAGCAACCTTCCAGCTGTGATCAAATGACATGCGTCTTATCACATATACAAGGATCAGCACTACCGAGAAACAGATAACCATGCATATCATGGATTTGTTTCCTATCATGCTGTCTATTATCGCTCTGAGTCTTGTTACCATGTTCTCGCTGGCAACTTCGGCTAACATATCCTTATTTGCATCAACATAATTGATGAGATATGAAAGGATAACTCCGAAAGCTACCGAAACTACGGAAAAAGGCGTACCCAAAAGTCCCATTGCTATAGGCATAAGATACGGTATCTTGAATACAAACAAAATCGGCATGAGCAGAACAACCAGTGCTTCCTTTGGTGCGAATCTTAAATACAGTATATACATCAGAAGCAGCAGGACTGCAGCCACTATTGCCGTTTCAAGACTGAGTGCGTAAAAATGTAACATCACGAACAGCCCCGCGAGCAGTGATGTGAATACCATTGGCATGAACGAACAGAAAAGCGCTGCCATTAGCACTACCGCTCCGTCGGATATCTTTGCCATGTATCCCATCTTCACGTTTATCACGGTAAGTATTATCAATGCGAGCAAAAACTTTAGCATCGGATTGATGTAAATCGCATATTTTGAATATATTCTGCTGAAACTCTTTTTTAGTGTGATCAAACTGGACATATTATATTATCTCTCTTGCTCCTCGCCGTAGTATTTCCTGCTCAACTTGTCCATAACGGATATGTAAGAGTTGAGACTCTTTTTTGCCTTGGAAAACTTATATACCGACCATATATATGTCGGAATGAGATACAGTGCCATTAAAATGACATAGGTCTTTCCAAGATGATTTATATATCCCACGAGGTCTATATCATATATACCCTCGAGAAATGACTCGAAATTGATAAATGCCATCAATCCCACGACTATGGCAAATGCCAGTGTTCCGTATACAAATGATTTCAACAGCTGCATGAATATATAGTCTGTTCTGAAATACTGTCCTATCGGAAGGTATTTCTTTCCGGTGCCTTCCTCATATGCAGCCAGTCTGGTCATTACCCTGACCTTAGTTTCGTCTACCATTTACGTTTCCTCAAAAGTCTTATGCTACTGCTCCAAGAATCTCATCTTTGCACTTGACTTGCCTGACGGAGTATTTCCGTCATCCTTCTTCTTTGTCGGATCTATACCGAATGCCCTGTTAAGGCCGTTTGTCAGTTTTGTCCTGCAGGCGTCGCAGTATCTTCCTGATCTAATCATCGCACCGCAGCTCTCGCAGTTAAGTCCGACCATTGAATCCTCGGAAAACTGCAGTCTGTCTTCTCTTATCCACTGTCTTATCTGCTGCGGATCAACGTCACATGCCTCAGCAACTTCATTTATGTCACAGTTTCTGTTCTCATCGATATATTTTTTTACGACCTGAAATTCCTGCTCTATCTCTTCTTTGCAGTTTGGACATATAGCCGGTCCTGTTATGTAGTTAAACAGTCTTTTACATCTTCTGCATGTTCTTACATCCATATGTCGCACCTCCGACGATCAGTTTCACCTTTGACCAATGTATATTCAGTAATGAGCATAATATCACTAACTATACATACCTTTCTAAATTTTACATCATTTCGGGCAAGTTTAAAAGCTTTTTTGCGTTTTTTGCCATGATACGATTAGGGACTCATAATCTCTTTTATCCTCATATACAGTCCCGTATATCTTTTTTTCTCGCTCTCGTTTCTTATCATGGTATTTACTGTATCCGAACTGCCCAGGATCATAACGCATCTTTTGGCCCTGGTAACGCCCGTATAGAGCAGATTTCTTGTCAAAAGAGGTCTCGGACCTCCCAAAAGCGGCATGATAACAGCCGGATATTCGCTTCCCTGAGCCTTGTGAATGGTAATGGCGTAGGCAAGTTCGAGTTCATCCAGCCCGTCGTATCCGTATCTTACCCGTCTCTTCTCATCGTATTCGACGCAAATAGTGCTGTCATCTATCTCGACAATTGTTCCGACATCACCGTTAAAGACTCCGCTTCCGCTGTCTATGACGATCCTGTTCTTTCCGAGTATCTCCCATTCCAGAGAATAGTTGTTCTTTGTCTGCATGACCTTGTCGCCTTCTCTGAAGATGTTGTCGCCGTATTCTTTCTCCTTTTTCTGCTTGTCAGGCGGATTTATGTATTTCTGTAATATCCTGTTTAATGCCTCAACACCCAGCGGACCTATATGAGTCGGTGTAAGGACCTGTATCTGTGAAGGCGCGGCATCCACGTATCCCGGAAGTTTCTCGGTTATTAGCTGTATCATATGTTTATATATGACATTGGCATCATTTCGCTCAAGAAACAGAAAATCCTTGCTGTTGGTATCAAGAGCGATATTTTCTCCCCTGTTTATCTTATGCGCATTGACTACTATATCCGACATCTCGGCCTGTCTGAAGATATGATCTAAAATCACTGTCGGATAGCATTTTGACGAGATCAGATCATACAAAACCTGACCCGGTCCGACACTCGGAAGCTGGTTGACATCTCCGACGAGTATCAGTCTGGCTCCGAGAGGTATTGCCTTAAGCAGGGCATTGAACAGCTGGATATCTATCATCGACATCTCATCTATGATAAAGACATCCGCTTCAAGCGGGTTATCTGCATTTCTTTCAAAATACACGCTTCTTCCCGTTTCCGAAATGGCTCCGTTTAGCTCCAACATCCTGTGGACTGTCCTGGCTTCATAGCCGGTGGCTTCGGTCATTCGCTTTGCAGCTCTTCCTGTCGGGGCTGCGAGCATTACATCCAGGCCCTCCTTCTCGATACAGTGGATGATCGCATTTATTGTTGTCGTCTTTCCGGTTCCCGGGCCTCCGGTTATTATCATTATCCCGGACTGCATGGCAAGCCTTACTGCTTTTCTTTGCATCTCATCGAGCGTAAGCCCCAGTTCCTTTTCGACGCGTTCAATCCTTTTATCCGACACGATCTGGTCCATATCATCATGGCTGTCTGACAGGTCCTTAAGCATAGATGCGACCGAAAGCTCCTGATGATACATATAGGATGTATAGCAGTTTGTCATTCCGTATTCGTTTTTTATTATTATCTTCTTGTCAACGGTAAGGTTCGGATACTGTGCTTCTATGGCTTCAGTATCTACTCCCAAAAGCTCCTTTGCTCTGGATGTAAGATCCTCCATGGGAAGATATGTGTGTCCTTCGCTCATAGCCTGTGTCAGGACATATACGATACCGCTCTGTATCCTGTACTCGGAATCAACCTTTATTCCGGCCTTCTTTGCGATCTCGTCAGCCTTCTTGAAACCGATCCCGTCAATCTCATCGATTATCTTGTACGGATTATCTCTTATGATGCCGTATATCATGTCTCCGAATGCATCATATATCTTTATTGACATGGTCTGGCTTATACCGTATTGCGACAAAAAAATAAGAGCATCCTGCTGTTCTTTCTTTCCGACCACCTGCTCACAGATCGATTGTGCTATCCTCTCGCTTATGCCTTTAATATTTATAAGTCTCTGGGGTTCCTGTTCTATTACCCTGAAGGTATCCTCGCCGAATTCGTTTACTATTCTTTTAGCCATCTTGGGTCCGACACCCTTGATGATACCCGAGGAAAGATATCTCTCTATGCCCATGACCCCGGTCGGGAGTATGGCTTTTATCGATTCGAGCTTTAGCTGCTGTCCGTATACGGGATGTATCACATACTCGCCGCTTACTTCTACCATCTCGCCTTCATCATAGCCTGACAGAGTACCCACGCATATCACATCGTCATATTCAGTTGTAAGTTCCATTACACCATATCCGTTTGTTTCGTTTCTGTACAGGAAATGGTCTATAACTCCGGTCAGCTTTTCCACTGATGCTCCTCGTTTTTGTCTATTAATAAATGCTGCCCGTTAAGGACAGCATTTGTATCACATGTCATAATTGCGTTTCATCTGTTCATACAGCATCTGAGCAAGCCCCAGACTGTTCTGTTCGGTCGAATCGGATGCAAGCTTCTGAATTGTGTTGTCTTTGAAGTAATCCACCAAATTTGAAGTACTCTCACTCTGGTATTCGCTCTTAGGTATCGTCTTGTTCATCTCCTTGAACACCTGCTCAAGGAAGTAGCTCTCAAACTCCTTGCATACCTTCATGAGCTCGTCATCGCTCTTGCCCGAGTAATCCGCACTCGCAACCGATTTTAACTTCTCGGCTGCAGCATTGCTCACCGTGGTGCTCATATATTCACTGTATCCGCTTGTCAGTCCGTTAAGATCGATCTGTGACATTTAATTACCTCTTAAGATTGTTAGCCAGTTCCATCATGGAATCCGTTGTTGTTATCGCTTTTGCGTTCATCTCGTATGCACGCTGTGCAACTATCATGTTTACCATCTCATCAACTACCTGAACGCCCGATCCTTCAAGATATCCCTGACGGATAACGCTCTTTTGAAGATTTGCATTGGTAGCTTCGTTCATTGCGGCACCGCTGGCTGCTGTAGGTATATAAAGTGTATCGCTTGTCTTTTCAAGTCCCGAAGGATTGTTGAACTGATACATTCCTATCGTTATGCCTATCGGCTGAGGATTGTTCTGTGCATCGGGATAGCAGAGCTGTCCGTTCGCATTCACGCTTATCTTGTTTGCCGCATACTGAGAAGTATTTAAAGATATAGCCTTGCCGGTGCTGTCAAGTACGGGAAGTCCGTTCGATGTTGAAAGAACAAGTGTCGAACCCTGACCTGTACTGAATCTGAAATCACCGTTACGAGTATATTTAACGACTCCGTCCTCGCCTCTTACGGCGAACATGCCCTTGCCTTCTATTGCAAATGCAGTATCTGATTCCGATGCAAGCATAGGTCCCTGCTTGAATATCGTTGTTATAGATGAATTTCTGACACCGAGTCCGACCTGTGCGCTTATCGGCTTGTTCTCACCGTTAGCTGTAGTTGTCTTTGACTGAAGATCCTGATATAACAAGGATTTAAACTCGGCAACTTCCGTCTTGTATCCTGTTGAATTGACATTTGCCAGATTATTGGCTATCGTGTCAACATTTGTCTGCTGTGCTATCATGCCGCTGGCTGCTGACCATAAAGATCTGACCATACCTTATCCTCCTTATACTTTGCCAAGCTGTCTTGATGCTATCTCAAGCGTTGAATCGATCGTTGTTATTATCCTCTGATTGCTCTCATACTGACGCGAAACGCTTATCATCTCTACCATCTCCTGTACAACCTGCACATTTGATGTCTCAAGATATCCCTGATTGATCGTATAATCTCCGGGGATCTCAGTCGCGCCCTTTACCGGCTCATAGTAGTTCTCGCCGTAATGCTCAAGATAATTGTAATCCTGAAAATCTGTTATCTTGATTGTTCCGACGCTTGCTCCGTCCTGGAATACGTTGCCTCTGGTATCTATGGCAACGTCCCTTACCGGATCTACCTTTATCCTGCTGTCTCCCGTACCAAGGACATAGTCCCCGTCCTTGGTGACAAGATAACCTTCCTTATTTACGGTAAATGCACCGTCTCTTGTATACTTTGTGGATTTCTGACCGGCCTTGTTGGTGAATTCTATGCTGTAGAATCCTTTGCCGGAAATAGCCAGATCGTATGTATTGCCGGTGACCCTGAACGGTCCCTGAGAATAATCGGTATAGTTCTCGCCGATCTTGACTCCGAGATTCATATTGCCGATTCCTTTTGCAATATTGGGAGTATCAGATATGTCTTTGATCTTATATCCTAAAACAGTGTCAAAGGCCTGGCTGGTTGCTCCCTCCTTCTTAAAACCGTGCGTATCGGAATTCGCAAGGTTGTTGGTGAGAACATCCATCCTGTGCTGTTCATTTAGCATACCCGTGTATGCAGTGTACAAGCCTTTAACCATAGATAAACTTCCTTTTCTTTAATTATTCGTTATCTCTGTATCCTGCAAGGAATTCGACATAACGGCCTGTTCCGATGGCAACTGCCGTCATAGGCTCCTCTGCCGTCATAGTCGTTATTCCGGTCTTTGCACAGATGAGATCCTCAAGTCCGCTAAGCAGGCTTCCTCCGCCGGTAAGGACAATACCTCTTTCGGCGATATCCGCTGCAAGCTCCGGGGGAGTCTTTTCCAGAATACCATGTATTGCTTCAACTATCTGAGCTGTTGTGCTCCTTAATGCCTCCTCGGTATCCTCCGAAGAAACACGGATCGTCTTGGGAAGACCTGTTACCAGGTTACGTCCTCTGACATCCATATATATGGGCTCGCTTCTCTTGAAAGCGGAACCTATCTTTATCTTCATATCTTCAGCAGTACGTTCACCTATCAAAAGGTTATGCTTCTGACGCATGTAACGTACTATTGCTTCATCAAAGTTATCGCCGGCGATCTTTATGGAATCACTTACAACTGTTCCTCCGAGCGAGATAACAGCTATATCCGTTGTACCGCCGCCTATATCTACTATCATGTTTCCGCAGGGCTTGCTTATATCGATTCCTGCGCCGATAGCCGCTGCGATAGGCTCTTCTATGATAGCCACTTCTCTTGCGCCTGCCTGATACGTAGCATCCTCAACAGCCTTCTTTTCAACTTCAGTAACGCCTGAAGGTACGCAGACTGCGATCTTGGGCTTGCGCAGACTTCTGTGTCCGACAGCCTTTGTGATGAAATACTTCATCATCTTCTCTGTGACTGTATAATCCGAAATAACGCCCTGGCGAAGAGGTCTTACAGCCACGATGTTACCGGGAGTTCTTCCTAACATCAGTCTGGCTTCCTCGCCAATAGCCTTTATCTTGTTTGTATCTCTATCAAAAGCAACAACTGAGGGCTCTTTTAAAACAACGCCCTTGCCCTTAAGGTATACCAGTATGCTTGCAGTACCTAAATCAATTCCTATATCTGTTCCCTGCATGTGAGGCCCCTTTCAAATAAACATCCATAATCTGATATATTATATATGATTTTGAGCCTGTTTTAAAGGGGGCAATGCTAATTTCACAAAATCTTAATACTTTGTGACTTGTCAAATAAAAAACGCACGCTGCCGTAAAGGTATTTCCTTTATAAGCATCCGTGCGTTTCATAAACTATATCGGTACGCTTGCCCGTTTACTTAACCCTTTTTTGAGAGCATCTTTTTTATATACTGACCTGTATAGCTTTCCTTGTGCTTAGCCACCTCTTCGGGAGTTCCGGTGCAGAGCACCTCTCCGCCTCTGTCACCTCCTTCGGGACCGAGATCTATTATATAGTCAGCCGTTTTTATGACATCCAGGTTGTGCTCTATGACTACTACCGTATTGCCGCCCTCAGTCAGTCTCTGCAGGATCTCTATCAGTTTTGATACATCCTCGAAATGAAGTCCTGTCGTAGGCTCATCTAAAATATATATCGTCTTTCCCGTCGATCTTCTGCTCAGTTCCGTTGCCAGCTTTATGCGCTGCGCTTCACCGCCCGAAAGCTGTGTAGAAGGCTGTCCCAGCTTTATATATCCCAGTCCCACCTCGTAGATGGTCTTCATTATCCTGTTTATCTTAGGTACATTTTCAAAGAATGTGACAGCTTCCTCGACGGTCATATCCAGTACATCGTATATTGACTTGCCCTTGTATCTGACCTCAAGAGTCTCTCTGTTGTAACGCTTTCCGCCGCAGACTTCACATGGTACATATACATCCGGCAAGAAATGCATCTCTATCTTTACTATTCCGTCACCACTGCAGGCCTCGCATCTTCCGCCCTTTACGTTGAAGCTGAAACGTCCCTTCTGGTAACCCCTGGCTTTTGCATCACTGGTTGACGCGAACAGATCTCTTATAAGATCAAACACTCCAGTATATGTCGCAGGATTAGATCTTGGTGTCCTTCCAATCGGCGACTGGTCTATGTTTATGACCTTGTCCAGCTGTTCGATACCGAGTATCCTGTCATGCTTTCCCGGTATTGTACGGGCTCTGTTTAATTTCTTTGCAAGCTTTTTATAAAGTATCTCATTGATAAGAGAGCTCTTTCCGGAACCTGAAACACCCGTAACGCATGTCATTACTCCGAGAGGTATCTTTACGTCGACGTTCTTTAAGTTGTTCTCCGCTGCCCCTTTGACTTCAAGCCAGCCGTTTGGTTTTCTTCTGATATCAGGTATGGGAATGCTCTTTTTACCTGAAAGATACTGGCCGGTTATTGATTCCGCAACATTCATTATGTCTTCAGCCGTTCCCGTTGCCACGACCTCGCCGCCGTTGCTTCCTGCCCCGGGTCCTATATCGATTATCCAGTCCGCGGCATACATCGTATCCTCGTCATGCTCAACGACAAGGAGTGTATTTCCCAGATCTCTCAGATGCTTAAGGGTCGCAAGCAGCTTGTCATTATCCCTCTGGTGAAGACCGATGCTGGGTTCGTCAAGTATGTAGCAGACACCTACAAGTCCAGAGCCTATCTGCGTTGCGAGTCTTATACGCTGAGCCTCTCCTCCGGAAAGCGATGCTGTAGCTCTCGAAAGAGTCAGATAATCAAGACCGACATCCATTAAGAAGCCCACTCTTGCCCTGATCTCTTTTAAGACCTGCTTACCTATGATCTGCTGATTCTGGGTCAGCTCAAGGTTGTTAAGATATTCATACAGCGTTCCGACAGACATTGATGTTATATCATAGATATTCTTGTCATTTATCGTTACGGCTAAAGCCTCCGGCTTTAATCTCTTTCCGTTACAGGTCTCGCATGGTGATATGTGCATATAGCCTTCATATTCCTGCTTCATCGTTTCCGATGCGGTCTCGCGGTAGCGCTGCATCATGTTTTTGATAAGACCTTCAAAGGTGATCGGGTATACGCCTTCTCCTCTCTGGCCTTTGTAATGAACCTTTACTTCCTTAGTATTCTTTCCGTATATGATCAGATCCTGAACGTCCTGTGAAAGCTTTTCAAAAGGTGTATCAAGTGAAAACTTATATTCCCTTGCAAGAGCACTGAGAACCGCATAGGTAAAGCTTCCTTCGGAATTTGATGACTGCCAACCCATGCACGATATCGCGCCTTCATGTATCGAAAGGCTTCTGTCTGGTATCAGAAGATCGGGAGAAAACTCCATTGTATATCCAAGTCCGAAACATGCGGGACATGCACCGTAGGGATTGTTGAACGAAAAACTTCTTGGCTCTATCTCCTGAACGCTTATTCCGCAGTCGGGACATGCAAGGCTCTCTGAAAACTGCAAAGTCTCGCCGTCAACTATGCTTATCTCGAGAAGTCCTTCAGCCAGTCCGAGTGCTGTCTCCACGGAATCGGTCAGTCTCGTCTCCATGCCTTCCTTGATCGAAAGACGGTCAACAACTATCTCTATCGTATGCTTAATGTTCTTATCAAGCTTTATCTCTTCACTAAGATCATAGAGACTTCCGTCTACCCTTACTCTGGCAAAGCCGTTCTTTCTTGCTCTCTCAATCACCTTGGCATGCTCACCCTTTTTTCCTCTTACAACGGGTGCCATTACCATGAATCTCGTGCCTTCGGGATTCTGCATGATTATATCGACCATCTGGTCAACAGTCTGTCTTTCTATCTTCTTTCCGCAGTTAGGACAGTGAGGTATACCGATACGTGCAAACAAAAGTCTGAAGTGATCGTATATCTCCGTAACCGTACCGACAGTAGATCTGGGATTTCTGTTGGTTGATTTCTGATCGATGGAAATAGCGGGAGAGAGTCCCTCTATCATCTCAACCTGAGGCTTTTCCATCTGTCCCAGAAACTGCCTTGCATATGAAGATATCGATTCCATATATCTTCTCTGACCTTCGGCATATATCGTATCAAACGCAAGTGACGATTTGCCAGATCCAGAAAGTCCGGTCAGCACCACAAATTTGTCTCTGGGTATATCAACATTTATATCCTTGAGATTGTGTTCTCTTGCTCCTCTTATGCGTATATAGTCCTTGGCGGATATCTTTACCGCCGTGTCAGTTGTTTTATTCATTCCAGGTCATCCAGCGCTTTCTTAAGTTCTATCATCTTGTCTCTAAGCTCGGCCGCTGTTTCAAAATCAAGTTCGGCCGCAGCCTTTTTCATCTGCTTCTCTATCTTTTCTATGAGTTTGACAAGCTCATCCCTGCTCATTGATTCGGGATCCTTTTCAAATCTCATCTGTTCCTGCTCTATCTGTTTGGTTATGCTTATAAGATCCCTTACAGCCTTCTGTATCGTCTGAGGGGTTATGCCGTGCTCCTCATTATACTTCATCTGAATGGCACGTCTTCTGTTTGTCTCATCTATAGCCTCACGCATGGAATCAGTCATGGTGTCGGCATACATTATAACATGTCCCTCGCTGTTTCGCGCAGCTCTTCCTATGGTCTGTATAAGTGAAGTCTTTGATCTTAAAAATCCTTCCTTGTCAGCATCCAGTATCGCCACAAGGGTTATCTCCGGTATGTCAAGACCTTCTCTTAAAAGGTTGATGCCGACCAAGACATCAAAGACATCCAGTCTCATATCCCTTATGATCTGAGCTCTCTCAAGCGTATCCACATCGGCATGGAGATATCTTACCCTTATACCGACATCCTTGAGATAATCCGTCAGATCTTCAGCCATACGCTTTGTGAGGGTAGTTATCATGACCTTGTGATTATTCTTTGTTTCCTTTTTGATCTCACTGAGCAGATCGTCTATCTGACCCTCGACGGAACGGACACTTACCTCGGGATCCAGGAGTCCTGTAGGTCTTATGATCTGTTCTGTACGCAGAAGCTCATGCTCATCCTCATAAGTGTTCGGTGTTGCCGATACGAACAGCATCTGATCTATCTTGTCTTCAAACTCGCCAAAGTTAAGCGGCCTGTTATCCAAAGCGGAAGGCAGTCTGAAGCCGTAGTCAACAAGGACTCTCTTTCGTGATCTGTCACCCGCATACATTCCTCCTATCTGCGGAATGGTTATATGTGATTCATCTATGATGATCAGAAAATCATCATCAAAATAATCCATAAGACAAAGAGGTGTCGCTCCCGCAGGGAGATTGTTTAACGGAGCGGAATAGTTTTCTATTCCGGAACAGAATCCCGTTTCTCTTAGCATCTCAAGATCAAAATTCGTTCTTTCAGCTATACGCTGAGCTTCTATGAGCTTATCCTCGGACTTAAAATATCTTATACGCTCCTTAAGCTCCTCTTCTATCCTGTCACAACCTTTCAGAATCTTTTCTCTTGGTATCACATAGTGAGAGGCCGGGAATATTGCCACATGATCGAGTGTGGATTTCATTTTTCCGCTCAGAGGATCGACTAAGGATATCCTGTCTATCTCATCTCCGAAGAATTCAACCCTTATAAGATCATCTCCGCCCTGGGCCGGATATATCTCGATCAGGTCGCCTCTTACTCTGAATGTAGCTCTTTCGATGTCCATCTCATTCCTGTCATACTGGATGGCAATGAGCTCACGTATGACATCGTCCCTCTCCTTGTTCATTCCGGGACGAAGGGATACTATCATCTCATGATATTCGTCAGGGCTTCCAAGTCCGTATATGCAGCTTACGGATGCGACAACTATGACATCCCTTCTCTCGGAAAGTGATGCGGTTGCTGATAGTCTGAGCTTTTCTATCTCGTCATTTATCGAAGAATCCTTTGCGATATAAGTATCTGAAGACGGAACATATGCTTCCGGCTGGTAATAATCGTAATAGGATACAAAATACTCCACCGCGTTTTCCGGGAAGAATTCCTTCATTTCACCGTAGAGCTGTCCTGCGAGAGTTTTGTTATGGGATATGATCAGAGTCGGCTTGTTGAGCGCGGCTATGACATTTGCCATGGTGAATGTCTTGCCTGATCCCGTAACGCCAAGTAAGGTCTCAAACTGGTTGCCCTGTTTGAAACCTTCAACTAATTCCCTTATTGCCTGAGGCTGGTCGCCTGTAGGCTTGTATTCTGAATGTAATTTAAAGTCCATCTGCTTACCTGATCCGTATTCCAATTATACAGAATATATACCTTAATCGCAAAATATGGAATAGCCTATTTTATAGCTCGACGAAAGAACAGTCATTGAAGGCGGCAAAATTCTTTAATGTATGCTTAAGAGCCTCATCAAGTTTTTTGCTCTGGCGAACGCCTTCTTCCCACCAGAGTCCCTTTAGCTTAAGTATGCCCAGCTTTCTGTCGGGAACAGCTTCTATCCTGCCGACAAATCTTTCTCCGTATATGATCGGTAATGTATAGTATCCGTATTTTCGCTTTGTTGCGGGAGTGTATATCTCCCAAGCGTATTTAAAATCCCATAGAGAATATATCAGTGCCTTATCCCACAAAAGAGGATCAAGAGGAGCGATAAAAGACATTCTCGGCTTAAGATTGGCTTCACCTGAAATGATCTGTTTCATCTGTTTCTCATCTTCTGCCCGATAAAAAAATGTCTGCTTTATGCCTTCAACCGTAACAGGGCATATGCTGCCGGTCTGTGTAAGATCTGAGAGGACTTCTTTTCGTTTCGATGCATTAATATCGATTCCCAGAAAAGCCGTTGAATTCTTATCCCATAAAAGTCCTACCGCGCCGATACGCCTTAGCACCCGCCATCTGATGAGCTCCTCTTCGTCCTTGCACGGATTGTCTGCATTCAGGATTAGAGCTTCTATATGTCTGTCTGCAAGGTCATAATACTTCCTGCTTCCGTTCTTATGATGGATTATCAGTTCTCCGTCGGTATACAGCTGCTCCAGGACTGATCTGGCAGCCTGGGATTTTTTATCCCAGTTTCCGCTCCAGTGCATTGATGAGTGCCAGTAGATCTCTCCTTTTATAGGGAGCGTGTCGCTGCATACGGGACCGTTTTCCTTTATATATTCAATCGCCTGCTTTTTAAGTTTTTTAAGACCTTCAAAAGTCGCACCCAGATCTTTGCTTCTTTCCCTGTAGCCTTTAAAATACGGCCAGTCTTTTACCGGCCATATCGAAAGTTCCTTATCGGCATAATCGACAAGTCTTCTGTCCTTGTACAGAAGATCATACAGCATGGACTTCCTAAATCCCTTTACACGGGACTGCAGAGTAAGCTCTGCATTCTTTCCGCATACATCAACCGGATCGAACTGTATGCATCCTGCTTTGCATACATACTCATATGCTCCTTCCTTTCCGATAAAGCGATACGGGCCTATCAGTCCCTGCTTTGACAGGATGAACTGTCTTGCCTGGTCTCTTGTGATCGTTAACATTCTATATTACCTTTATATCTTTCAAGCAATTCATGTGAATACTCTTTTTTCATATCCGATTCGCGAACGATCTTCCATAGTGATGCGGCAGCCTTCAGTCTTTCCTTGTAGATTTTGGTCGCATCATCTTTACAGAAATCCTTTACAAATCTGTTCCACTGCAGCGCGGATGCATCATACTTTGCATAGGTCTTTTTGCCATAGTAGATATCCAGCAGATCTCCCAGTGTGAATGATCTGTCATCTCTTTCCTTTACAGCCTTGACTGTAGCGACCATATCCACATTGAATTTAAAATGCTCTACACCTGTCTGATCTGAAAAGAACTCTCTGAATCTGTTACCGAAAGTAAAACCGCACTCGATAAGCCCGGTTTCTTTTGTCAGTATATTATTCCTGCCCGTAACTTGCGTCTTTTTTCTTTTAACCGGAAGTATCTTTTCTCCGTTAAAGTATGCCTCTATGACTCTGTTTAATTCGATCTTGCTCAAGTCACTTCTAAGTCCCAGGCTTTTACATATCTTTATGAGTTCCTCCCTGTACCAGTAGTATCTTGAGAACTCTTCATAACTCTTTATCTGGTCAAATTCGGGTCTATCCATTCTCGCTCCTTACAGATCAAACAGTGAGATCTGTGAATATGTATCAGGCAGAGTATTCATATAGTTAAAGCACTCATCCGGCTTATACATGATGCCGTTTTGAATGCACATGTCTCTAAACAGCTTCATCAGATTTTTGGAATCTGGGCTTGGAAGTTCATATGCATTCCCATATTTCTCAATATACTTTTGCTTAAGTCCGGGGAAGTGTTTATCCAGTGCATCATAATAGTACTCCCTGTCGCCTTCTCTTAAAGTAAGCCCCATACCAAAACATATGATGCCTTTGACATTTACTCTTGCACATTCATTTATTATGGCTGTAATATTCTCTTTTGTGTCATTGATATAAGGCAGGATGGGTGAAAGCCATACAACAGTGGGTATGCCTCTTTCATTCATCTTTTCAAGGACCTCTATCCTTCTTTTCGTATTGCATACATTCGGTTCGATAATGGAACACAGCCTGTCATCAAATGTCGTAAGAGTAATTTGTACCACGCATTTGGCATTTTTGTTTATCTCATCCAGAAGATCCATATCCTGCAATATCCGGTCTGACTTGGTCTGGATCGCAACACCGAATCCGTACTTGTTTATGACCTCAAGACACTTTCTTGTCAAGCGAAGATCTTCTTCGCAGTGCATATACGGATCAGACATAGAGCCCGTACCGATCATGCATCTGTTTCTCTTTGACTTTAATGCCTTCTCAAGAAGCTCAGGTGCATTCTGCTTGACTTCTATGTCTTCAAAAGGATGCGTGAACCTGTAGCACCTGCTCCTGCTGTCACAGTATATACATCCATGAGTACAGCCCCTGTATATGTTCATTCCATAGCGTCTGCCGTTTGCGGTCAGTATTCCTTTTGCCTCTACGAAATGCATGTTCTCTCCTATCCGTTTACCTGTTTTAAGAATCTCTTGTCATTCATTTGCTCGTTTGTCACATATTTACCGTCCTGAAAGAAGGCGTAGTTTGTAACAGGAGTCGGTGCATTCTGTGCCTTTTGTTTTGTATCCAGCTTTATCGCTTTAAACCTGATCCCGTTATCCTTTGCTGTTTTCTCAAGTACCGGTACATACTTAGCATTAAAAGGACACTGGTTCGTATAGTAAAGAACATATCCCATCTCATCGGTGTGGGGATGCTTTGCACATTCCTTAAACTTTGGAGTTTCTGCATCGTCACCAAAAGGCAGATACCACAGCTGAATACCGTTGTCTGATTCATCACATACCTTAAATCCTTTGTGTTCCAGAAACTTCGGATCTGAAAGGAACGGTTTCTTTTTTGATGCAGAAAGTATGCAGATGCCCGATCTGTTCTTTTCCCTGCTGTCTTTGATACAGGCATTTAAAAGATCAGTCGAATAGCCGTGTCCCTTAAACGAACCCGATACCCACAGACAGTCTATATACATATATCCGTCTGCCTCTATAGGTACCCAGGCATTTTCAGCAGGTATGTATTCTATGAAGCATTTTCCTCTCTCTTCACTCTTTAGAAATACGAGTCCCTCGTCAAATCTCTCTGAAAGCCATGCTTTCTTTGATGAGACCTGAACATCGTTATTGTTTGCTATGGCACAGCATATGTGCTCCTTTTCAATATTTTCCTTTGTAACTCTTATATATTCCATGTGCTAGCCTCTCTGTCTTATCGGATGTCTTATAACAGTCCTTAGTTTATCGCCAGATACCTTTCTTGCATCTGAAAGGTATATTTCATGATGAAGTCTTTTATCCGAAAGGTCATTTTCATATCCGTTTTCTTTTATATAATCATCCATCATTCTGACAGTCTCTGGTTCGTCATCGTATGATCCGATATGCATGCACTGAACACAAAGCCCTTCATCAACAGTCAGAAACTCAACGCTTGAAAAGTCCTGCTTCTTCTTTTTTGTCGCTTCCTTTACTGCCCAGTCAAAATCATCCCTTGTCACAAAATCAGGAAGCCTGATCACTGATATCCAGTTAAAATCCTCTTTATGCTCATAATCGATACTGTCTGATTTTTCCTGCCACCAGAAGCCCTCAAGCGGCGGTACCACGTAGTCAAAGTACCCTTCTATCCTGTGATCGGATTTTTTGCTCATCTTTATCGTAAATGCGATCGCATAGAGAAGGCCAATCGCTTTTTTATAATCTCCGCCTTCGATGTTCGGATCACCGCTTCCTCTGACTGCTATGTAATTCATACTCGGTATGGTAACGATCTGAGGTCTGTCCTTAGGCAGATAGAATTCCTTATACTCTTTCTTAAAATCAAAAGCCATATATCACCCCTTGAGTCTTTTTACTCTCTCATCCACGGTTTTCATAAACTCTTCGTCAGTCATATTTGGATCTTTTGTATTCAGTATAAGATCACAGGGAAGATCCTTGCATTCACCGCAGGAGAAAAATCCGTTCTTTATCCTGCAGCAATGGTATATCTGGCATTCCTTTCCTTTAAGAGCATGGAAGACCTTACCGCATAGAGCATTACACCCCTGGCACATTTTTCCGAAACAGTAGCATGTGCTGCAGTCCATGCCGCAGCAGCTTATAGGATCGTTTTCTGCCTGCTCGAGTATTTCCTTTTGTTTCTTCTTGGTGAGAGATGAAAATACGACCTGGTAGGCACTGTCGAGCATGTTTTCAAGAACTTCTCCCGGCACTTCTCCGTCTGCCTTTACAGAGTTCCAGTGGATCTTGTTCATGTAGTAGCCAGGGATTATATCATCATATTCCTTTCTGAGCGCTTCACCCTGCAACGGCTCAAGCTTTAAAGTTATATAAACCGGCTTGTCATCGTCGTCCATGCAGATCGCCGCAAACATCTTTTCTCCGATGTGATATCTGATCCAGTTCCATTCTTCCTGATGATCCTTTGTCACACCTTTCTTTGACATAAGGTATTCATCTATCCATGCATATTTCATCTCTTTATCCCTTTCCGTACATGCTTGTCATCTTATTCAATAATTCGCTTATCTTTTTTCTTACACTGACAGGTTCTATCAATTCCGCCCTGTCACCGAAAGTCATTATCCATCCGATAAGATTCTCTTCATCCGTATGCTCGATCTCTAAAAGAAGTCTTCCGTCCTCCTCTTCCTTGTAACAGTCAGGACCGTATTCTTCGATAAGACGCCATTTGACATCGGGAGCAAACAGAGCCTTGACTTTTATTCTTTCCGGAAATACACCTGTTGAACTGAAATCCGGTGCAGGTATTGTTCTGCACTCAAATTCCTTTGCAGTCTCCTTAAGCTTATCCATGCGGTTTAGCTTGAACATCCTGAAATCTTTTCTTTTAAGACACCATCCCCACACATACCAGCTGGTCCATTTGAACACGATGTAATATGGTTCGATCGTCCTTATGCTGTCACCGGAGGGAGCATAGTAGTTGAATGTGATAAGATGTCTGTTTTCGATCGCATCCTGGATCGTTTCGATCTTTGGCGCCAATGTATCCTTGTACCAGGATGCAAGATCTATCAGTATGGAGTCCCTTCCGCTTATAAGCTCGCTCGATCCGGACTGTATCTTCTCCATAAGCTGACCGTAGTAGCTGCTGCCTCCCACGCTGTCCAGACTTCTTAAACCCGCAAGGATCATTCTCATATCCTTGGATGTGAGCAGAGTCCTGTCCATGCGATAACCGCTCATTATGCTGACTCCGCCGCCTATCCCCTGTGATGAAGTCAGAGGGATGCCCGCTTTTGACAGATCCTCCATATCACGGATGATAGTCCTTCTGGATACTTCAAATCTGTCTGCCAGTTCCTGTTCAGTGATCTTTTCTTCCTGAAGCAATATTGATAATATTCCGATCAGCCTGTCTATCTTCATATCTCTCACACTCTGTTTATATACTAACACGTTAAATGTGACATCTGTATGTCACATTTATTATATCATTTTTTGCAATAAAAAAGGACCTCATCTGATATGTACCCTCTTTACTGGACAACCAGTAAGGAGGGTATTTTTATGCGTTATAGTTATGAATTTAAAAGAAAATGTGTTGAGATGTA